>Ga0214192_1000268_pt1 | contig 33293 bp, 26 predicted proteins | sample TroBogEpilimnion_44_FD_153030 | JGI IMG/M metagenome (GOLD analysis project Ga0214192, IMG submission 153030) | Freshwater microbial communities from Trout Bog Lake, WI - 29JUL2008 epilimnion | ecosystem: Environmental > Aquatic > Freshwater > Lake > Epilimnion/Euphotic zone | place: Trout Bog... | reverse complement strand
ATTTTGGCGTCTACACGAAGGTTATTATTTTCATATAATGGACCTGTAATAAGATTATGTAATAGTTCAACTACGGCCGGTACGCAAAGTGATTTTTATGCAAATAACATGCAACAATTATATACTGGTCCAAATAGTACTGGATTAAGTCTAGCAGCATGGTTAGGAGCATCAACTGCGTATGTTGTTACATTATATAATCAATCTGGAGGATACAATATTGTAAATGTTTCATCAACATTAACGACTACTTTAAGTAATTTGAATAATAATTATGTAATTAACTTTGTTAATGCAAATAATAATGCTTTAATGTATAATTCAGCAATTGCATTTACAGATGCTACATTTGCATTTAATTTTATTCCAAATAGTGTATCATCTACTATTGCGCCAACTGGTGTAAATTATACAGGAAATTGGTTCTCGTGTGATTCTATTTTATATGGAGAACGCGGTGGAGTAGTAAACGATATGGCTATTAATATAGTAAATAAAACATCACCTCAAATTTCATTTTCAACAGGCGTAAGTGGAACTGATACTTTTTATGATTTAACAACTTTAAATGATTTTACTAGTCCATGTAGTACAATTATCACTAGACAATCCACAACTGGTATAGTTAATTCTTATAAAGCAGGAGTTTATTATGGTAGTTCAGGTCCAACAACTGCTACTGGACAAATAATTTCTAATAATCCATTATATATTGGTGCGCAAAATTTGAATATTTATTTGGATACAATTTTAGTATATTCTGCAATAGCAAATTCAAATGATATATCACTTATATCAAAAATGATGTCTTCATATACTTTACAAGTAAACCCTGTAATTAATTTACCTTTACTAACTTCACTTACAAATATTGGTACCGGAAATCAAATTGCAACGCTTACAGGTACTATGGCATTTACTACAATTTCTGGAAAACAATGCATAACTTGTTCTGGCGCTAACGTTTCAAATTATATTTCATTTTCATACGGATCAGCTATTCCAGCATATTTTACAGTATGTTTTTGGTTTTATCGAAATGATACAAATTATTATACCTGTTATGGTATTAATGATTCTAGCAAAACATTTAGCAATGATTCACATGCTTTAGATTTATCAAATACATATACAATTACATACACAAGACTACCAAATCAATGGACTAGTTATTCAACTACGGCAGGTACTGCTAATGCAACTACATGGGTTCATTACGCATGTAGTGTAAATATAACTGTTGGAAATTTTAAAGTGTATATTAATGGAGTATTTCAAGGAACAGGAACAGGAAGTGGAACAACTTGGAGTTCAACTATAAATTATATATATTTAGGAATATCAGCAGATGCTGGTCGTGGATTTAATGGTTATTTAAGACAGTTTCAATTTTATAATAATATATTATCTCCTAATGATATTCTAAATATTTATAATGCAACTGCATAAGAAATTTTAAAATCATTTTTACTTATAATATATAGATGGCTTTTTCAATAGCTAATATTATAAATGGAAAAAATAATTATAATAAATTAGCTACATATTTTACAAATAGATTTAATCAACCTAATAATAATGTGGTTCAAATTTATTCTCGTATACCAGGATATCTAGTATCAATTTCTGGAACATATTCGAGTATAATGTCCTATGTGGATCCTACCAATGGAAATACTTATTTAATATATGCTTTTACAGGATCCGGATCAATTACTGTTACTAATAATTTTAATTGTGATATTTTGGCAATCGGAGGTGGAGGAGCAGGAGGATCAACTGATGCAGGTGGAGGAGGAGCAGGAGGTATGGTATTTTATCCTGGACTTATATTACCTGCAGGAACGTATTCAATCACAGTCGGAAATGGTGCTCCTACACTTGGAGGAGGTAACTCTAAATATAATTTACCTGGATTAAATGGTGGAAATACCACATTCGGCAATATAATTACTGCTTTAGGAGGAGGAGGAGGTGGAACAGGATATCAAACTCAATATTCTCCTAAAATAGGTGGTTGTGGTGGAGGAGCTGGGTCAGATGATTTGATTCAAAGTAGTATATATGTTTATACTGGAGCACAATCAAGTCAATACATATTAGGAAATCCATCTAGTTCAAGTTATTCTTTTGGAAATAATGGAGGAAATGCATCAAGTACAGTGAATGTAAATGGTGGAGGCGGAGGCGGTGGTATTGGTGGAGTGGGTGCTAATAATGGTGGTAATTATATTGCTGGTAATGGTGGGCCGGGATTATATCAAGCAACTATAAGCTCTACAACATATAATTTTACAAATATGTATAATTTAGCAACACTAAATTATGGACAAAAAATAAGTTATACGAGTTATGCAAGTGCTTATTATTTTGGAGGAGGAGGGGGTGGTGGAATAGGAGGTAATACAACTGGTGGACTTGGTGGAGGAGGAAGTGTAAATAATGGTATTGTATTAAATGGTATTCCTTATACTGGATCAGGTGGTGGTGGTGGCAGTGCCGGATTTACCGCAGGAGGAGCAGGAGGTTCTGGAATATTACTTTTAAGAACACCGTATATAAATGATACATATACTAAAATAGGATTATTAGGTGACTGGAATTTTGGATTATCAAATTCATATCCAGGAAGTGGTAATATAATAACTGATTTATCTGGTAATGGTTATAATTTAACTTTAACACTAAATTCAAGTACTGGTTTTAATTCAAATGGAAAGTATATGAATTTTGCAAATAATACGTATGCAAGAACTTCATTGGCATCATTTTCAAGTTCACTTCAAACATCTGGATTAACTATTGAAGTACTTATAAATTTCAATATACCAATTAATGGTTATAACAAAATTGCTTGGATTTTAACTACTCTTGGTGAAACATTTCTGATGTGCGGAAGTCAAAATATGATGGATCAATCTTCTGCACAGTATGGATATATAGGAACATGGAATGGCTCAGGTAATGCGGCAGAGATTGGTGTTAAACCTATAACCGGTAATTGGTATCATATTGTTCTCGTTTGGACTAATACTAATCAAGTATGGTATATTAATAATAATATAGTAGCTAATGCTTATTTAAATGGATCAGGTTCTTATAATTTATCACCCGTAACTACATATACATATATAGGTTTAGGAGATCAAACTGCTGGTTCTGGAGCAGGATTACCATTTAATTTAGCTTATGCTAGATTTTATAATACTACTTTGAATTCACAACAAATTGCACAAAATTATGCTTATGCAAAATATCATAATCCATTATACAATATTACTGATTATTCTCTAAATTCATATTTACTTGCATATTATGATTTTAACAATAATTTATCATATACAGGAGGATCTACTATATACGATTTAGGTCCAAATAAATATAATGGTACGCTTGTAAATACGTCAAGTTATTCACAATCGCCAGCTGGTATAACTATTTCAACTAATTCATATTTAAGCGCAACTATTTCATCTACTAATTTTACTCAAACAGGTATTACTATGGAAATTCTATTTTATTATACAACAACATCTTTATCTGGAGGACCAACAATTATTGATTTAAATAATGGATCTAGTCATTTTAATTTATGGATAACACAATCTGGAGGAATAGGTTTAATAAATCAAACAATTGTAGCAACGCCGTCTCCTAGTTTAGTTACTAATAATTGGTATCATATTGTTTTGTCGTTTTATTCAAACGGGACCCAGACTCTTACTAATACAATATTATATTATGTTTATATAAATGGAATAGCTCAGACTGTAACTAATAACAGTTTTAGTTTATTATCAAATGCAACACAAATAGTTTTCAATAATTATGGAACTGGAAATAGTTTTGGAATAAATGGTTATCTTGCATTAGGGCGTATATATAATATTCCTCTAAGTCCTACACAAATTTTAATAAATTATAATAATATTGTAACAAATGGTTATTATTTCAATTCAACTCCAACTATAACTGGATTCAATGCTGATTTTACATATAATGCAACTATATTATTAACATGGACTGGTACAAATCTTACAACAGCATCAATTACAGTAACTCCTACAATAAGTGGTTTTATAGGAACTAATTTATCTAGTCCATCTACAGTTATAACGAGTGGTTTTAATGCAGGAGTAAAATATACTTTTACTATAACACCAACAGGAGGTTCTGCATATTCATCGACACCCTCAGTAAATATTCCAAATATTTCAAATGATCCTTATTATAATTTGACAGTATTATTCTTAAAAACTCAAAATTCTGCATTAGATAGTAGTACATATAATGTTACTATGAATACAATAGGAACACCTACTTATTCATCAAGTGTTTATTATTCATCGGGAGCTAGTATTTTTGGAACATATTCATTATATACAGGAGCTTCCAGTTTTACTTCTGCCAATCGTTTAGATACTCCAAATAATGCTAGATATTTATTAACAAATAATGATTTCACAATAGAATTTTGGTTTAATTCTACATCTAGTGCAACTCAAAGAATAATGGGCAATATGTTTACTAACCCTAGTTGGAGCACTCCAAGCTGGGTGATTGGCTGCTATGGCGGAAATATTGGGTTTGAAACAAACCAAAAAGGTCGAGCCCTTGGTTCAGCTAGCCCATTTGATGGAAAATGGCATCATTTTGCTGCAGTTCGCAGTGGACAATATGTTACTACATATGTTGATGGCATACAAGATTCGCTAAGTTCATCTTATTCTGGAGTTAATATAGACGGTAGTTTATCGTCAGTTGTATTATCAGTTGGAGGAAGTGGAAATGGAACCGTAACTACTGAAGCATTCAATGGATATTTAGAAAATGTTAAAGTTACAATTGGCGTTGCTAGATATAATGTTAATTTCGGAGTGCCAAGTGCAACTTATTTATATATTGCAGGTGTAATAACTAGTTTCACTGCTACATTTAATATTAGTACTGGAGTAACATTTAATTGGTCGGGATATGGTTTAACAAATGTTTCTATTAATATTTCTCCAAATAATATTGGTAGTCAAAATCCTCTTAACATACTTTCTAGTTCATCAACTAGTGGATCTTATGTATTTTCAACTGTACTTTCAAATACACTGAATACAACATATACATTTACGATAACTCCGCAAAATGGATTAACATATTCAGGTAGTCCATCAATTGTAACAACTTATGTACCAGTAATAAGTACTTTTACTGCTACATATAGTGTTGGTACAGGAATAGTATTAACTTGGACTGGATATTATTTATCAAGTGTTTCAATAACTTCAGATACAATTATAGGATTTACTTTGCCTACTACATTTACATCATCACCTACTGGTGGAACAACAACGATTATACCTCAGTTTTACTCATCTGTATCTTCTTATACTTTTAATATAACATTTAGTATAACGCCTACAGGTGGTAGTATTTTTGCCACTCAACCTACTATAACAGCTCAAACATTATCTGATACTTATTATGTAAATACAGCAATATTATTACATGCTGATAATAATTTGATTGATAATAGTCTTAATAATTATACAATGACACCTGTTGGAACTATAAATTATACTACTAGTTATAAATTTGGCACTAACGCATTTGATTTTACAAGAGGTAGATACATAAGAGCTCCAGGAATAATATTTGATAGGAATTCATTTACTATAGAATGTTGGATTAATCCATATGTACAGAGTAAAAATCAAATATGTGGAACATTAAATGCGTCCTTTACAACTAAACAATTCTGTGTTGGACTTGTAGATAGTTCAAATATATTAGGGTTATATTTAGGTTCTGAAGGAGGTGCTCTCAAATTACAATCAATACAATTGCCATCATATAATACAGGAACGTATTACCATATTGCATTAGTTAGAAACTATAGTGATTATAGTTATACTTTCTACTTTAATGGACAAAATGTAAATAGTGCGGTATATTATAATTCAGCTTCACTTGATGGTGGTATAGGACAACCATTTGCTATAGGTGGCTCTGGATTCGATCAATCGGCGAATGAAACATTTTCAGGTTTAATAGATGATTTCCGTGTAACTATTGGAGTTGCTCGTTATACTGCTAATTTCACAGTTCCATCTGCCCCTTTCCCGAATAACGCTTTAACTTCTATTGTGCAGTATCCACCTGCTGCACTTACTGGTTCTATTACCACTATTAGTGGTAAATTATATGGCAATTACACATATACTGTATCAAACTCATCATCATTTGGGTCTATATATGATGGTTGGCATGCGTTTGATTATTCTGTAGGTAGTGATGGTACCTTCTGGGTATCAAATCAAAATTATGATAATAACACTGGTATTTTAACAGTAGGTAACGCTAGTAAAAATGGAATTTCAGGTGAATGGTTACAAATCCAATTATCAGTTGCAATTGGTGTTGTTTCATATAGACTAACGCCAAGAAATGATGTATATAGTACATCTGGCACATTAAATACTTGGACATTTATGGGTTCAAATGACGGAACAACTTGGACTAATTTACATTCACAATCAGGTATAACACTTTCAAATTGGATAAGTGGTGTATATAATACATATTATATATCATCGCCAAGTAATTATACTTATTATGCTATTGTTATTAACAAAATTAATGGAATAGGAGGATCCGGATATGTTTGTATTGGTGAATTGCAATTATATGCACCAACTCAAGTAATTGCTAATCCTTCAGCAAGTGGATCTATAATAGGCGTATCATCAACAACATCAGCAATTACTGTTTCATTCACAACTATAAATACAAACGCTGCTGATACTGTTACAATTTATCAAGCATCAACAATAAGTGGAACACCTACCGCTATTTCTGGTTTAACTCCAGTTTTGGCATCATCAGGAACAATTACTTGTTCTCCAACAGATGGCTCTTACATATTCTTAGTAGTAATAAGTGCTATAAATGGAACTTTTACATCAAGTGCTTGGGGAACTGCAATTGCTTATCCTACTCCTCCCCCTACAATAAATCTTGTTTTAGCTTCAAATATTAACAATACAGGCACTTTATCTTCACAAGTAGCGGTTTCAATGCCAACAGCAAATACTCCTCAATTTACAACGCAATCAGGTAAAACATGCTTAAATATAAATTCAGGAAGCGCGGTATTGTATATACCATATGGATCAGTAGTTCCATATTCATTTACTGTTTCTATGTGGTTTTACAAAACAACTACAGGACTTACTGACTTTTTTGGTATAGGCAATTCAGCTTTAACAAGCGCTTACTTTAACACTGATAGCTTTAGTGGTACAACATGCACTTTTGCACTTTTAGGCCCAAATCCAACATTTGATTATGTTAATAATCAATGGAATCATTTAGCAATTGTAGTTTCAGCGTGGAATACAGCATCTCGCAGTGTAAATGTTTATCTAAATGGAGTTGCACCGCCAACTACAAGTACGAATCTACCTTACACTGCAGCAGGAAATTTTGCAAATTGGGTAGGTAATGCAAATACATTTACTATTGGTACAAATGGAGATGCTGGAACTAATAGTTTAGGAAGATTGATGATTGGGTACATATGTAAATTTCAAGTATATGACCAAGTATTAAACTCTAGACAAATCAATTCTATTTATTCAGCGGGTTAACATTTTTCTTCTTAGAATATACTGTTAATTTCACAGTTCCATCTGTCCCGTTTCCGAATAACGCTTAGAATATAATTCGTTTACAAATCTATAATATTTATTTGCATTTTTATAATTAATATTATGGCTCTCAAAATATTCAATTCTATCATTTTCTTGTAAATTTCTTGTAGCTACAAATGCTTCATTTACGTCATCAAGTGTAACTTTTATCTTTGGATGAACTTGAAAAAGTGGCATTTTATCTTTGGAATATCGATTTGCATTTGCACATGAAGTAATAATTGGTCTATAAATACTGATATTCATTGTTTTCTCATTTTAAATTATAATTTTCATTTTTTTATTATAATGGGACTATGGTATCAAAGACTAGGAGATTATAAAAAAGGATTTACTTATGTTTCTGTCGATTTTAAAAAGGACAATGCAATTCCTATAACTGACGTAAAAATTATAGAATACATTAAAAGTTTAAAAATACCTCCAGCTTATTCAAATGTTGTTATTAATAGTAATCGTAATACAAAAGTATTAGCTTATGGATATGATTCAAAGAATCGCAAACAAGTTATTTATCACCCTTCATTTATTAAGCGTCAAGCTGAGAAGAAATTTCAACGCATTTTACGTCTTGAAGAAATGATGCCAGTATTTCTTAAGCGTATTAAGAGAGATTTACGCTTTTACGATAATGATTCTAAAGAAAAAGGGCTTGCTGTAATAATTACTCTCATTATTAATTGTGGCTTTCGAGTAGGCAATGAGAAATATGCAAAAGAAAATAAATCATATGGTTTAACAACATTAGAATGCCATCACATTATACCTTCAAAAGATAATTCTAATTCTACATTAAAAATTAAATTTATTGGTAAAAAGAAAGTTGAAAATTGTTCAGATACAAATGATAAATATGTAATTGAATATCTTAAAAAACAAATTAAAGGGAAAAAGAAAACAGCTCGTGTTTTTAAAAATATATCATCATCAGATGTAAATGAATATATAAAAACGATAAATCCAGAAATAACTTCAAAAGATCTTCGCACATGGAATGCTAATAGATTATTTTTATCTTTTATTCAATCACCTGAAGTTCTTAAAAGCAAGAATCCAATTAAAAGTGCTATAGAAATGGTTGCTCATGAATTACACAATACACCAGCTGTATGTAAAAGTAGCTACTTACATCCAGATATGATTACATATACAGAAGAACTTGTAAAGAAAGAACAAAAGTAATTATATATTATAATAATAATCATCATGAATCTAAATATTAAAGAAAAAAACAAAGACAGTGCAAAAAATACTGATATAGATCGTGATCTTCTAAAAAGTATATCTGAAGCAAAATTATCTAAAGTATCTAAACATGTTTACTTAGAACGTTTAAAAACACTAGTTTCAGAATTAGATAAATCTATTTATTGGATTCTAAGTCATCCTAAAGCCGCTTTAGATTGGATCGAAAAACGTTCAGACGCTCTTACTACTCAAAAGAGTTATATTGTAGCTATTCTTGCTGTTTTTAAGCACAACGAAGGGCTGAAAGCTGAACTTAAAAGTGATTTTGATAAATGGTATACCAAATTTACTGAAATTGATGAAAAAATAACTGATAAATATAAACAAAATGAACCTTCTGAAAAACAGCTTTCTGGTTTTGTTGAATTTAAAGATATTATTGCAAAAAGAGATACATTAGAAGATGATACATTTGATAAATTATTATTAGGTTTTTATACTTATTTAAAACCATTACGTGCTGATTTTAATGCTGTAAAAATTTACCATGGATCTATTTCCAAAAAAGAAGATGATCAAGAACCAAATTACATTGTTATATCAAAGAATAAACACTCGGCTACATTAATTCTCACTGAATTTAAAACTCAGCGTTCACATAAAGAATTTTCTAAAGAATTGCCTGCAGAATTATTAAAATTACTTCTAATTAGTCTGGATAAACGTCCGCGTGAATGGCTATTTGTTGATAAATTTGGTAATCCGTACAAAGAACCGAATTCTTATACTCGCTGGGCTAATAGAACATTCTTAAAGTTATTTGATAAACCACTTACTATAACTTTAATACGCCATAGTTTTATTTCTAGTTTAGATCAAAATGCATTAACAACCGCTGAAAAAGAAGAAATAGCACATGAAATGGCACATAGTAGAGGTATGCAAGAACTTTATAGATTTGTAAAAAAATAATTAAATTCTTTTAAATTAAGTGAGTAGTAAGTATGACTTCTTGTTTGAATAAATCATATTCACTAGTAACTTCGAAATATGCTAGTTTAAAAAGAAATTATTTTGCAAAAGATAAAGAGTATAAACCATCACTAGAAAATCCAGAAATAAATATAAATAATATTAGAAATGTATTATTAAAAAGAATTAAAAATTATATCGACTCAAAACTAAAAACGATCATAAGTATTAACGCAAATACAAGTACAAATACAAATTATGATTACGATAATACTCTATTTGTGATATTACCTTATTTTAACTATTGTAATGGAATAAACCGTTATAAACTTTTTGTTGAATTTGTAGAACGCAATATTACTACTAAAAATATTAAACTGGTAATAATAGAAGCTTATGAATCTGGAAAAAGTCCACAATTAGAAGATGATAGTATAGTAAAAAAAGTGTATAAATATTTAAAATATGAAACAAAAGACCTTCTTTGGTTAAAAGAAAATTTAATAAATATTGCTATAAAAAATTTACCAGATGAATGGCAGTTTGTAGCTTGGATTGATGCAGATATAAGTTTTATGAATACTAACTGGCCGACGGATACTATAAATAAACTAAAAGAAAGTTGTGATATTTGTCAATTATTTGAAGTAGCAATTAATTATGGCCCAGAACCAAATCGTGAAATAATTAAAGTTGATAAAGGTTTTTGTTATATGTATCATAAAAGTGGTAAACCATATAATAAAAATTCAAAATATGGGTTTTGGCATCCAGGATATGCATGGGCTTGTAATAAAAAAGCATTTACTAGAATGAATGGCTTAATTGATTTTGGTATTCTTGGTTCAGGAGATAGACATATGTGTCTATCATTAATTGGTTTATCGCATGAAAGTGCTCCTGGTAATATTAGCAAAAATTATCTTAATAAACTAAAAGAATTTGAAAATCGCTGCATCACATCCAATTTAAAAACTGGATTTATTCAAGGAATTATATTTCATTATTGGCATGGTAATTTAAAAGATCGCAAATATGCTGACAGATGGACTATATTAACAAAAAATAGGTTTGATCCCAATATAGATATTATTCAAGATGAATCAGGTCTTTATCAATTAACTGAATCAGGAAAAAGATTAAATGATCATCTTCGAAACTATTTTGTTGAAAGAAATGAAGATAATAATTTAATAGAATTATAAACAATAATTTTATTATATTAATATAGAATATAAACGTTTTAAATGTATCCTCGTAAAGAAGCATTTATTATTTTACAAGCTCAATCAAAAAAATATGGTGGTAAATCTAAGCAAACTGATGTGAAAACTAAAACTAAAACTAATTCAAATGTCAATAATAGTTTAGTAAAAATCTCAGCTGGAAATACGTTAACATCAACTTCTAGATCTCAAGGTAAAACACTTATACCTATAACTGAAAGTTTTAAAGAAGATGATTTATCTATTTTTGGTTATTCTGATATAATACATAAAACAATGGTATATAGACATAAAGCATTAGAAGATGCAATAAAAGCATACGGAGAATTACCTGTTTTACGTAAATTAAACTTATTAGCTGTTTTAAATAAACATTCTAATCCGGAATTAACTAAAATATTAGATAAAGATCGCGATTGGATTAGTACAAAACACGAAAAGGAAAAAGAAAAATCCAAATCAAAGTCAAAGTCTACAAAATAGTTATCATCTCAATTAACTATTAATATCATAGGTCAAAAAAAAACATTATTCATTTTTAGTATGGATACATTAAAACATATTTATTGTATTTCTTTAATTAATCGAGATGATCGTTATAATCACGCATGCAATGAATTTAAAAAAGTTGGAATTTTAGATAAAGTTATTTTTCACAGACCATTTAAAGATCCACGAGGTTCTAAATATGGCAGTTATGAATCTTTTTTATGGTGCTTAAAAGATGGATTAAAAAATAATGACAATGAACCTATATTGATATTTGAAGATGATGTACAATTTAATATGAATGAAATATCTACAATTGATTCGATTATTAAAACTATACAAAAATGGAAAGATGAATCATTTGAATGGGATACAGTTCGTTTAGGACACTGGAAAGGAATATTTGTAGAAAAATATAATGAAAATTTATACCGAGGAAATTGCTATACTATTCACGCATGTATATGGAATCCTGAGTTTGCAAAGAAATTACTTTTAACCAATTCGTTATCTATAATGTCAAATCCAATGGAATTTTGTGATACTTATATTGGACGTATAAGCGGTCGTAATTATTTAGTTAAAAATTTAATTTGTTATCAAGCTGATGGGTTTACATCTGATAATATTTGGGATAATGCAAAACATCAAGAAAAATTCTTAGAAGATTCTATTCTTTACCAAAAGACTTCTCACAATAAAACTATTTACTTATGGAATTTAATCGGAAGTAAATTACAAAATCGGTTAGGAGGTATTATACAATTAATATGTACATTAGATTTATCATTTATATATAAAATGTGGCGTCTAGGAAGAAAAACACTTGTTCTTGAGAATAAGTGTTTTATTTAACTAAAACATAATTAATATATACAAATTCATTATATATAATAGTGTCACTAAGATCAGTTATAGAATAATTACTAAGTGTATAATCAATTGGAAAAAACTTATCACACTTTATCATTTCTCGTTCATTTTTATTTTCATTTGTTTTTCTTTTATATAAAACTGTCATATATATTTTTTCACAGTATTCAGAACGTATGGCTTCATTATATAATTGTTCTCCCCCTATAACGAAAACTTTATCTATATTTTTTTTTATTGTTACAATTTCAAGTGCTTCAACTAAATTACGAGCAATTATTACACCCATTTGATTTGATCCAACCATAGTATTTGATGACGATATTATAATATTGATTCGATTTGGTAATGGTTTAACTGATAATGATTCCCATGTACGACGACCCATTATAACTGCATTAATTTTAGAGATTGAATTATTATATGTTGTAATTCTTTTGAAATTTTTTAAATCATCTGGAATATACCATGGGATTTTATTAGAAAATCCAATACCTCCTTCTTCAGTACATGCAACAATAATAGAAAATGGTTTAATATCCATATATTTAATACTGATTATTTTTATATTTTCATTTTTTATGTTAAAAAATGAATTACTATTTTATATATTAATATATAGTAATTTAAATGTACACTCCAACCATAAATTTTCCACCTGCTAAATATATAATAGTACCTTCTCATAAACCACGAAAAACCGTTTATACCATTAATAATTACAAGGGTAATCCATATGCAATCCAATTTAAACGAACTAATGATATGATTGACGAAGATGATAATGATTCAGAATCATTAAAGACTACTCTTATTTCATTTAGTCAACATAAAGATGCTACTTTATTTGCATGTATTCTTGAAAGTCATAAACGACAAACAAAAGAGTGGCCAAATGTTACTACTGATATTTCCAATTTCTTTGTAAGTAATGATGTTATATTATATAAAACACCAACAGAATTATATGTTGAATCTCAATCACTTGAAAGCTTACAACTTAAATGTGCAAAGAATATGATAGATCTTGCTATTCTAACAGAAATAGCAACAAATTTACCAGATAAATATTATTTACGTGGTCAAATTATTAAACTTGAAATGGATTTACAATATATTGTTGAACATTTAAATTATACATATTTTAATGACAATATTGAATAAATAAAATAATGTCAATAAATAGAAAGATATCCTATCCATCATGTTTGAAATTAAAGATGTCAAAGCAGACGGTAGTTGTTTTTATAGATCGATTTATCATGCAGCAAAAGTAAGTAATGTATTAGATAAATTAGTTCATTGTTTTTTAAATAAAGAAGTAGCTGAATATGAAAATGATGAAGAAAAATTTGTAACGGATATACGTAACATATTAGGATATAAAATAGAAAATGAATTAGATAATGGAATTATTCATGATATATTTGAAAACATAAGTAGTTATGATTCTGAAACATATAAAGCAGTACTTGAATCAATGCCTTCCTGGTTTCAAAAAGAATTTAAGAAAAAACCAAAAAAAGAAGATATTTTTCGTAAGGCTTTTGTCAAACGTATAAAAGATAAAAAATCATGGGCAAGTGAAACTGATATTCGCGTATTTACACATATATTTAATAAATGTGTTGATGATTTTAGTTTAGTTATATTAAATACTGAACCTGATAAGAAATTTAAACCATCGAAAAAAACATTATATTTAGTTAATATTGGTGAAGTACATTATAATTATTTAGAAATTATACCAACTTCAGGTTCACGTTCACGATCACGGTCAAATTCAAGTAGTAATGGTAATGATACAAGTAAAAGTAAATCGCAGTCTAAATCTAATAGTTCAGAAATTAAAAAACTATTAAAATTAGCCGAATCATAGTCACTCGACTTAGTCTTAGATTCCATATCCATAATCTCTAATTATCATCATCACCAAATCCATAATTATCTACTATGAGAAGTAGAAAAATTGCTATAATCGTAATTAAAATACTGAAAGCAATACTTGGTGGTCCACTTGAATTAGTATTTTGGGATGAAGAAGTATCATCAAAATGTTCCTTATTTTTTTTTATATATAATGTTCTAGCTATAGAACCAAACAATAAAATTAGCAATAATGCTATAAGATAAATTAATTTTAATTTTTTCCCACCTCCTTGTTGTTCAGATTTGTTATTTTTTGTATTACGATTACTATCATATATATAATAAATTATACCCACTACCGTACCAGCTGCACATATTTCAAGAATTTGGGTGTATATATCTGGATCAATATATGATATTTGTTGAATTATCATCATTCCTGTATTTGATCCCATTGTAATAGTATCTACTAATATTAAATATAATATAATTTATATAATATAATCACAAAAATTATATTATATAAATATACACAATACGCAAATTATAATATTTAATTTATTTTTTTGCTACAGTTACTCGTCGTTTTTTTACGGTAGGTGCTGGCTTATTATTCCTATCGGCTTCATATTCAGCTTCGATGCTTTTCTTGTACTCTTCCCATACCTCAGATAATTGAGTAAGTTCTTCCCGCCATATTTGTTGAATTGTCTTAGCACGTAAATCTTCAATTTTCATATTAATATCGTTTGCTTCTTTTTCAAGTGCCTTTTTCTTTTCATATGTTAATTGATTAATTGGCATCTTTGTAAGATAATTATAGCTTGGAGCATCATGTTCATCTGCTTCATTTTCAGAATTATTTACATCTGTAGTTGATTCGATATCATTTTGTTTTTCTTTCTTTTCAGCAATAACTGGATATTTTAGTATTTTAAGTTGAGAATCTACTTCTTTAATTTTCTTATTCATTACTATAATTTTTCCATCAATTATATCTTGAATAAACTTGACTTTAGCAGAAATAATAGTATATTCCTTCTCTAATGTTTTAAGATGATGAACTTTACGCTCATAATACTTAAGTATACGCACCTTAGCCCATGATCTAATCACATCAACAGGTGCGTCATATTTTTTCACAGCACCATTTTCACCATAAAGATGAATATTATTCATACTTAAATTTTTTGTACTTGTAAGTTTAAATTCAGTCTCAAACTTACTTTCAATATTCTTACGAATACCTGGAAATAATTTTAAAATAAATTTAACACTCTTTGCAGTGTAATGACTTTCAAAATCCTTTAAAATAGTACTATTTCCAGCAATTAGACTTTGTAAAAATTCCTTATAATCTTCAGTCCATGTACTAATTGGAAGTTCTGTGATTTCTACAGTTTGATCATCTATCCATTTATGAACTCCATGACTTACAAATGATGCTTCTTTCCCTTTTCCTTTGTTTGATACTATTTGACCAGTAAACCCAAGATACCATGGTTTGAGTGTACTCAACTTAATATTTTCAATAATTTCATACGCTTTATCTAAATCAGTCTTATTATTTATTGTTACAGAATGTTTATCAAGAGCATGTGTAAGTGTATTGCATTCTGAAATAATATCAGTTGGATTAAAACATGGAACATTTGTTGAAAATCCAGTACCGATTCCAACTGCACCATTTACTAAAACCATTGGAATTACTGGAATATAATACAATGGTTCAACTAAAGTACCATCATCGTCAATATATTTTAGAATTGCACTATCTTCTTCACGATAAATAAGACGAGCTAAATTTGTAAGAAGTGTAAAAATATACCTTGGAGATGCTGAATCATTACCTCCTTGTACACGTGTGCCGAACTGACCATTTGGTTGAAGAATATTAATATTATTTGATCCAACAAATGTTTGTGCCATTCCGACAATTGCCTGTTGTAAACTAGTCTCGCCATGGTGATATGCTGAAACTTCAGCAATATATGCAGCCAATTGTGCAACCTTTAGTTCATTTGTAAAAAGATGGCGTTTTAAACATCCAAAGAGAATCTTACGTGTCGATTCTTTTAGACCATCGCACATATGATTAATTGATCGTTCGATATCGCGATTACTAAAATGAATAAGTTCTTTACTTACAAAGTCCTCATATGGAACTAGGGGCTTTGAATAATCAAGGACTTCATCCCTATTATATTTCTTTAACCATTCCTTACGATCATCGGGCCGTTTCTTATTAAAAGCTAGATCTAAACTTTCATCTGATTCTTTTCCATTATATTTATAAGTTGCAACCTTCATCTGTCTAAAATAATCCTTGGCTTCATCTTCTTTTGAAGTACCTAATCCCTTATAATATTTGATTTTCCATCCACGAAGACCATTTCCATTTGTACTCTTTTCAAGAACTTCCTTCCACTTTTCAAAATCTGTCATATTATAGAAACTAATAGTTTCTCCATTTACTTTACTTACTTTAATAATTGGTGTAAGCATTGATGTAATAAATCCTTGAATATGATAAAGTGAAGGCCATAAAGATTGAAACATATTGAAAAGAAGACCTTTGATATGACTTCCATCATGATCTTGATCTGTCATAATCATAATCTTACCATATCTGAGCTGAGAAGTATCAGTGTAGACCTTACCTTGTTGAAGCCCTAAAATTTTCTTCATATTAGTAATTTCTTCGTTTTCTGCAATTTTCTTTGCAGCTGCATCTTTTACATTTAGAAGCTTACCGCGAAGTGGAAAGACACCATACTTATCTCTTCCGACTACACTAAGACCAGCAATTGCCATAGTCTTTGCAGAATCTCCTTCTGTGAGAATTAAAGTACATTCTTCACTATGCTTAGTTCCTGCGAGATTAGCATCATCTAACTTTGGTACAATTACTCGATTAGTTTTCTTTCCATCTGTTTTAGCGAGTTTCTTTTCTTGATGAAACTCTGTAAGACTTACTGCTTTATCTGCAATTCCTGTTTTGTAAAGAGCAGCCATAAATTTATCACTTAGTTCACATTTAGAACCAAACTTTGAAGAAGTGGTTGTAAGTGAATCTTTTGTTTGAGTATCAAATGCAGGATTTACAATTAAACATTTTACAAAGACCATCAAATTGTCTTTAATGTGTTGTGCCTTTACATCTTTTTTAGTTTTAGATAAAACCATTTCTGTAATTTTCTTTGTAATTTGTGAAGTAATATAATCTATATGTTTTCCTCCACGAGATGTATTTATTCCATTTACAAATGAAACTTGTTCAAACTGGTTTGAATCACTTACAGTTGCAATTACTTCCCATCTATCTCCACAAGACTCTACTGCACGAGCTTTAGTTTCCTTTCCGCCAATATATAAATCTGCATACTTTTCAAAGTTCTTAATATCAAGTTTCTTATCATTAAAATAAACAGAAATAGCAACATCAGTAGTTGCGCATGCATCCATTGCACGTTTATGAAAAAGATCATAGATATCATCAGTTAATCCTTCTAGTCCAAAGCGTTTATAATCTGGTAAAAATCGAATTTTTGTATATGGTGCCTTAGTAGAAGCCTTAATTGATGGTTTATCAAAAGATTTCATATTATTATAACACTTTTGCTTAAATATTTGTTGAGTACGGTGATCAACAGTTTCAACAGTAAATTCTTGGCTAAAAATATTTGTTAACTTTGCACCATAACCATTTTTACCACCCCATAGTTTTTCCATATCTTGATCATAATTTGTAGAAGTAAGAAGTTCCCTAAAAATTAGTTCTGGAATATAAATATCATAATCTGGATGCTTTGAAATATCAATACCATCACCATCATTATATACTTCAATATAACCAGTTTTTTTATCAATGTGAATCTTAATCTGTTTCATTTGTTTCACATCAGTCTTACCTTTCTTTGCTTCATCTTTAAGACGCATAGCATGATCTAGGGCATTTACAATAATTTCATCATAAATCTTAAAGAGACCAGGTACATAATTTATTTGCTTCTTTATAAATTTCTTTGTTTCATCTTCGTATATAAAAGTGTCTAAAGGCGTTGATTCAACACTTCCAATGTAAGTATCGGGAAGTTGATAAATATGATCACGTAATTCATGCTTCTTATACTTTTGATCAACTCCTTTCTTTGGAGATACCGTTATTTTTGGTTCTGGTTCTTGTTCTGGTTTTACTTCTTTATGAATTTTAGCAGGAGCCTTAATAACAGTATCATTTGGCTTTACTTTTGGTTTTGCATCTTCTGCAGAAACTTTCTTTGGTGTTACCATATAGTATATATCTCTTATTTTATTTAATATAATAAATTCAATTTTTTATATAAAAACAAAAAATAAATGAATATATATTTACATAAAATTAATAAATATTACTTACTTACCCCGCGGTGGATTATATGGTTTTGGCTTATTATTTCGACGATTATGATTTACATCATATACCATATTAGTGTGTTGTCGTAAACCCATAGTATTTAGAGCAATCCAGACTTCACGTGCAATTTGTGCAACTTGTTTTCCCTCAACATCTATACAAATTATTGGAATACCTTGACTTGCTGCATAAAAGTAAGCATTTTCATGAAGAGTATGTAACTTTTGAATATATTCTTCAGAAATAGCTTCTTCAGATGTTCGTGATCTTACTTTAATCCTTTCAGTACACTTTACTGGATTTGAACGTAAATAGATATATCCACTAGGAGACCAAAGTTTTCCACTGCGTTCATACATTTCTTGTAAAGTATTAAATTCACGAAGCGATAACTTACCATTATCATAATTTGCTGGAATAAATACATTTCTTTGAAAATAAGGCGAGCGTTCCATAATCAAATTATTCTTAGACTTTGGCTGAATATAACAACGGTCTAACCAAACTTGTATTTGAAATTGAAAAATGCCTTGTCCATTGTAATATATTTCTTCAAGAAATGGCTGCCACTTGTCAACTGGTTCAAGATCAATTGGAATACCATATTGTGTATGTAAATATTCTAAAATAGTAGATTTTCCGGCTCCAATGTTTCCGTCAATTGTAAATACTGGCATTTTATATACTTTATATAAATAAAACTTTAAGCAATTTCATTTTTTACATCTAATTAAAAATAGCATAAGTCTTATTTTTAAATATATTATCTAATTTTGCTGGAGTGATCGGTAAATTTTTATTAAAATCTGTTTCCAAACAATTCATATGAACATTAATTATAAATATTAAATCACTATAAGCTTTTTTTGAAATAGTAAGTTTATGTGCTTTTAATATTTTATAAATAAATTTTTTAATATCATTATCATTTTCAGATATGTGTTTAGTATATTTATTTTTAGTTCCTCCTCCACTTTGAAATACTACATCACCTGAACCAATTGGTTTCATATCAATTGCTTGACGAGCAATTCCTTCTTTAAAGTCTACAGTATTTACATCAGTTTCATTACTGCCATTATTTATAGTATAAGCAGGATTAATATATCCAAAATAATCACCTGGCATACTTTCGCCACCTTTTTGAACTCCTTTTTTTGAAGAAAAACATTTTGATTGAATATATTTTTTTAATTCATTAATATGTTTTTGTTCAACTTTATTTTTTTTATCAAGTAAAGCCAATACACATACAATAGATGTTACATTTGTATATAATGTATTAAAATGTATATTTAATTTTTTTTCTATTTCTATTGAATATTTATCTTCCATTCTAAATATGAAAAGGAAAATATATTATATTATCAAAAGTAGAGAAGATAAATATGAGTCGTTTTAATCAAAATTTTTCATCAATAGATAATAATTCGTTAGCTTTTCAAACTGCTGATATGAATGGCCGTATTGATTTATTATCTGATTTACCAGAACTTGATATACCGGAATATCAAAGAAGAAGTGTAAATAATACAAACTATACAAATGAAGCAATATATGGTCAAATAACTCCAACTAATTTATCCAATTTATTCTTTTCAGAAATGAATATTGAAGCATTACAGCAAGGTATTCGATATAAAGTATATGTTGAAACTAATGGAAAATATACAATTGGAAGACAAAGTGATCAAGAATTAAAATTAGTAATGCGCTCAATATATTATCAATATGCATTAAATTTAAATACTGATTGTGTAACTCAAGTTAAGGAATTGAATGCAAAAGTGCTTGATTGGTGTGTTAAAGAAGTTAAAAGTAACTTATTGCAATTTCAAATTTATCGCCAAGATGTCAGTACAATGCCAATGCCATTAGATAGATCACCTTTAATTACAAACAAAGGTACCCGAGTATTAGAAATCAAAAGATTTATATAATTATAATAATTAATTTTTCTTCTATTATTTCAATAGGATATGTCATCTACAGGAACGTTAAGTATTGATGATGCTGTTAATAATTTACAAAATAAATATCCAGATTATTCAAAAGATGACTTAAAATCATACTATGTAAAAAGAGTAAATTATTTTAAAGGATCTATTGCAGTGTGTGCTATTTATGGTACTATTGCTCTCATATTATTATTATTAATATTATTTAATACGAGTGGAAGCAGTTTATTAACAAGTCAATTAAAAACTTTTACACTCACATTTATCGCTGGAATGGTAGTTATTATTATTCTTATTGTAATAAATATTGTAAGATTTAAGCCTACAAAAGGTAACAATTCTATTTATGACGGTGATATGTGCCCTGATTATTGGCAATTAGTACAATCAACAACTGATGATTATCCATCAGATATAACATCGACTAATAAATATTTAATGCAATTCAAATGTATACCAAATCAAAGTGTATATGACAAAAGTACGGTTAACACAGTAGCAAGTATTTCTAATTCTGCTAATCCAAAAGATCCAGTAAGTAAATTAGCAGGACCAACTGGATATTCTGCTCAAATGTATGGTTCTAATTTTTCATCTAAATTAGATTGCAGTAAAACTTTTCCCCAATTTTTAAGATCAAAAAACGCAACCGATACAGATCTAAATGATAATTTAAATGCTTTAAGTTGTGAATATGCTAAACATTGTAATATTCCATGGACATCAATGGGATGTCCATACGTTGATCCAACTAATACAGTTAATACATCAATCAGTTCAAATACACCAAGTGCATCACCTCCATCATCTTTAACAATTTAATTTTAAGATATTAGATAGATAATTATTTTTTAATAGTTCAATAAAAAATTGAAAGATTTTATTTAGTATTTTTAATACACCCAAAAAACGTCAATCTTATCTACAAATATGCGTGTAATTAAGCGTGACAATACTTATGAAGATATTTCATTCGATAAAGTACTTCGAAGAATTCGAACACTCTGTAATGGTCTAGATGGTGTTTCTGCAGATGAAATCGCTCAAAAAGTTTGTGCTCGAATTTATGATGGTGTTAAAACAAGTGAACTTGATGAACTTGCTGCGCAAATGTGTGCATCTTTAATTACTGTTCATCCAGATTATGGAATCTTAGCATCTCGTATTATTGTAAGTAATCATCATAAGAATACTTCACCATCTTTCAGTGAAACAATGGGAATGCTTTATAATTCAAAGGATATTCATGGAGTTCATACTCCAATTATTTCAGATGAACTATGGGAAGTTGTTCAAGCGCATAAGGAAAAGCTTAATACTGTTATTGATTATCAACGTGACTATTTATTTGATTATTTCGGGTTTAAAACTCTTGAACGATCTTACTTACAAAAAATAAATGGAAAAATCGTAGAACGTCCACAACATTTATGGATGCGTGTCGCTCTTGGAATACATGGATGGGATCTCAAAGAAGCAATTGAAACATATGATAAGATGAGTCAACGTTATTTTACTCACGCTACTCCAACTTTATTTAATGCTGGAACTCCTCGTCCACAAATGGCTTCATGTTTTCTTTATGGAACAGAAGATAGTGTTTCTGGTATTTTTAAGACAATAACTGATTCTGCACAAATTAGTAAATATGCAGGAGGAATTGGCATTCATATTCATGATATTCGTTCAGCAGGAAGTCATATTCGTGGTACTAATGGAACAAGTACTGGAATTATTCCCATGCTTCGTGTGTTTAATAATACTGCGCGTTATATAAATCAGGCTGGACGCCGACAAGGAAGTATTGCAGTCTATCTAGAACCATGGCACGCTGATATTGAAACATTCTTAGATATTCGCAAGAATCATGGAAGTGAAGAAGATCGGTGTCGTGATCTTTTTACTGCAATGTGGATTCCTGATTTATTTATGAAGACAGTTCAAGATAATGGAGATTGGTATTTAATGTGTCCAGATCAATGTCGTGGTTTAAGTGATGCTATTGGAGAAGACTTTGATAAATTATATTTACAATATGTTTCTGAAGGAAAGTTTCGTAAGAAGGTAAAAGCCCAACAGATTTGGTTAGGAATTATGAAGTCACAAATTGAAACTGGAACTCCTTATTTATGTTATAAAGATGCAGCAAATCTGAAGAGTAATCAGAAAAATATTGGCACTATTAAAAGTTCTAATCTATGTTCTGAAATTATTGAATATTCTGATAATACTTCATATGCAACTTGTAATTTAGCCAGCATTGCTCTACCCACATATGTAAAGTATGACGAAACGACTGGAAATCCTTATTTCGATTTCGATGAACTTCATAATATTACTCAAATTATTACACGAAATCTAAATAAGGTAATTGATCGTACATTCTATCCAGTTATAGAAACTGAAATAAATAATAAAATGTATCGTCCAACTGGAATTGGTATTCAAGGACTCGCAAATACTTATGCTCTAATGCGTTATCCATTTGATAGTGAAGATGCAGCAAAGTTAAATCGAGAAATATTTGAAACAATTTATCACGGTGCTCTTACTGCTTCAATGTTAATTGCCAAGAAAAGGTCAGAAATGATTCAAGAACTATCGGATAAATGGGATTCTATGACTTCTGATAAAATTGCATTATACAATAAGTATTTAAATTTTACAGAAAAAGAACGTACACTACAATCATACAAAGGAGCTTATGTTGGATTTGAAGGATCTCCTGCATCTAAAGGTCTTCTTCAGTTTGATCTATGGGGCAAGTCAACTGATGGTAAATGGAATTGGACAGAACTAAAGGAAAATATTAAGAATTATGGTATTCGCAATAGTTTACTACTTGCCCCTATGCCTACTGCAAGTACTAGTCAAATTCTCGGATTTAATGAATCATTTGAACCATTTACTAGTAATATTTATCAACGCCAAACTTTAGCTGGAGAATTTGTAATTGTAAATAAGCATCTTATTACAGATCTTTTAAATATAAATCTATGGAATCTAGATATGAAGAATAAGATTCTTGCAAATAGTGGTAGTATTCAAAATATTGAAGAAATTCCTGAAAATATTCGATCACTTTATAAGACTGCATGGGAAATTAAGCAAAAAGTACTTATCGACCAAGCTGCTGATCGTGGTAAGTATGTATGTCAATCACAAAGTTTAAATCTTTTCATGGAAGAACCAGAATTTTCAAAACTTACAAATATGCATTTCTATGCATGGAAGCAAGGACTGAAAACTGGAATTTATTATCTTCGAACACGTCCAAAGGCAAAGATTACTGCATTTACACTTGAACCGGCAAAGATACAAAATACGACTACGGTTACATCTACACCTACACCTACGGCTGCAAGCACCCCTGATCAACCAATTCTAGCTTGCCGACGAGATAACCCAGATTGTCTCATGTGTGGTTCATAATTTTTACACCTTTGCACATTTAAAACGCCCATTAATAAAGCGAAAAAAAATATACAAAAATTTGGCATTGAAGCCAGTAAAAACAACTGATTTACTACCTTTTCCTGTATTAATACAGTGATAGTAATTTAGGATTTACTCCTACAAAATTCTTGAGGTCTTTTTCTTTTATTGTATATTATATGTTTTGCAATGCTCAACATATTTATACAACTGTTTTTATCTCTTGTCATAAAACTGTATGATTGAAATATTGACTGGTGTTCGTCTTCTGGACTACCAATATTACAACCTGAACAGCTTTTACAACCCAATAAACGAAATTTCTTATTTGCATTTATTGATACATTTTCTACATTTTGCCAACAATTACAACATTTCTTACTTGTATTATATTCATCTATTTGCATTGTTGTAAATTTCTTACTTACTAATCTCTTTAATCCAATACCCATAGTTGATGCTAAACCTTTTATAGTATTATGATTACTCCAATCACCTATACATACAACTATATCAGAAGGTGAGCCAAATTTATTTTCAATATTATTCAAAAATTTATCTTCACTTCTTTGTCTATATGTTTTTGTTCTCCAATTTAATTTACGATATAGTTTATTTTCATAAAATGGTTTAGTTTTATTATTTGTTTCATGTTTAACTCTAATAAAGTCTTTAAATTTTTCATAATTAACTGTTTTAGCAGTATAATTACTTAATTCGGTTTCATATTCAATTACATTATTATTTTCTTTATTAGTTTTCATAATTGTTCTATTTCTTTTTGCTAAACTTTCTGTATCTCTTTGCATACATGAATATTTTAACTCATTCCCTTCATCATCCATCATATATAAAAGGAACTTTTTACCAGGATCTGCGGTTACCATTTTTCTCTTCTTAATTATTTCCATTTGATAATCTGATAAATCATCAATATAAGGTATATCATTACTTACTGTTTTTAATTTACTTCCAAATTTCTTATCTTTCAATGATATATGTTTAAATAATAAAGAACATCCTATACCATCAGTTTGAATAGTATAATTAAATATATAATCTCTTGATGGTCTGAATATTTTCTTATCCATTCTGAAATAATCATACCATACAAGCTCTTGATTTTCTTTTAGTTTTTGTAATAATTTACCTTTCTGTCCTTTTTCAGAAAAGAGATTAATTAAAGTTGCAGTATCAATAGTAATATATTTAGGTGTGCAATTATTTCTTAATGATAATGGTTGAAATAACTTTATTGTTTTTGAATTCAGTTCTTTAATCTCTTTTTCATCTGTTGTTTTACTTATAAGTTGTTGTATTTTATCATTATATTCTTCAAATTTAGAATTCATATAGAATGAATACTTTATGTATTTGAAAGGAGATACATGACAATCATAAGGAATTGATTTAGTAAAATCAGATGGTATAATGTTTTTATGATGAATATTAAACCATTCAGTAAATTCTTTAGGAATTTCATTAAATTTATTTTCAATAATAGCTTTTTTAAGTTTATGTATTAATTGTTTCTTCTCATCTTTATTAGTATAATTTTCATCATAATGAATTTCTGCAAATATATTTATAAATCTAAATAAGCGTTTAATAAAATGTTCTTTTAGATTTGTTGTAATGCAGGTTTCCATAGTTTGACAAATATAAGGTAGAGTAAATGTTAAGCCTTTCAAATCATGTTTTTCATGATTAAATATAGGTTGAAATTCATTAATATAGAAATCATTTAATTTATCTAATAGTTCAATATTTTTAGCATTTTTACCTCTTGCATCTCGTTTTCCAATAGCCATAATAGAATAATAAAAAAAGTCTTCATCTAAATTTGGTATATCTTCTTTATTTTTCCATTGATATAATGCATATAACCGAATAAACATATATGCATCAATCACAATATTATTACATTTAATAACTAAATCGTTAATTTTATTACAAATAGTTTCATCTTTAATAATAGATTTTAATGAAGTTTTAACAGTAGAATAATTAGGTTTATTTCTACTGAAATTAGCTTTATCAGGAGGTTCTTTTTTCTTAGGCATCTTATAATAATATAAGATAATTAATCTTTAAATAGTTTTGCGTTATAATATAAAAATATTTAAAGATATATGAATTATATATATTAATTGTTTATGTAATATGGGTGGATCAGTAAATGATAGTAATTGTCTTGAAAATTGTTTTCCAGAAATAGCTAAACAATGGCATCCATCTAAAAATGAAAATAAAACACCAAAAAATATAATGTCAGGTTCTGCAAAAAAAATATGGTGGTTATGTCCAAATAAATGTGAATATGGATGTGTTCATGAATGGGAATGTGTAGTTGTTAGTAGAACTAAATTAAAATCAGGTTGTCCATATTGTGCAAAATATCAACAAAAAATATGTTATCATCAATCACTTAAATTTAAATATCCAGAAATTGCACTTGAGTGGCATCCAACTGATAATGGTAATTTAATTCCTGATAATATCACATGTGGATCTGATAAAAAAATATGGTGGCTATGTAAAAATAATGAATGTAATCAAAAATGGCAAACAAGTGTTAAACATAGAACCCTAAATAAAAGTGGATGTCCTTATTGTAATCATACATTTGGAAGACAAAAGGTACTACCATCAAAAACATTTTTAGCAACACATCCTGAGATAGCTAAAGAATGGCATCCAAGTAAAAATGGTGAATTAAAACCAGAAAATTTTACATATGGTTCAACTGATAAAATATGGTGGTTATGTCCAAAAAAATGTGAATATGGTTGTCTTCATGAATATGAACAAGCTATTTGTAATAGAACAAAAGGAAATTGTTGTCCTTATTGTTGTGATAATGGTGCAAAGAAAATATGCTATCATCAATCTTTAGCATTTAAATATCCAGTAATTGCTTCTGAATGGCATCCTACTAAAAATAATTTAAATCCTGAAGAAATACTTCCTTTATCTGGAAATAAAGTATGGTGGTTATGTCCAAAAAAATGTGAATATGGTTGTCTTCATGAATATGAACAAGTAATTGCAAATAAAGTAAATGGTGATGGTTGTCCATATTGTGCAAAAAATGCATCAAAAGTATGTGTTCATAATTCATTTGAATTTAAATATCCTGAAATCATAAAAGAATTGCATCCAACTAAAAATGAAAATATAAAATTAAGTGAATATGCTATAAATAGCAATAAAAAAATATGGTGGTTATGTTCAAAAAAATGTGAATATGGTTGTCTTCATGAATATGAACAAAGAATTGTTGATAAATCATATGGTAGCGGATGCCCTTATTGTTTAGCATATGGAAATGCTAAACAATTTTGTTATCATGAAACAGTTGAATATAAATATCCAGATTTAATTAATGAATGGCATCCAAATAATAAAATAAAACCGAATGAAATAACATCTGGTAGTAGTATTAAAGTATGGTGGAAATGTATTAAAAATAATAATCATGAGTGGGAATCTGTAATTAGTAATAGATGTAATTTGAATTCTGGATGTCCATATTGTTATACAAAATTTTCAAAAATATCTTTACAATGGTTAGAATATATTAAATTAACAAATAATATTCAATACGGATCAATAGAAACAGGTGGTGAATTTAGAATACCAAATACAAGATATGCTGCAGATGGATTTTGCAAAGAAACTAATACAATTTATGAATTTCATGGCGATATGTGGCACGGTAATCCAAATAATATAAAATATCCTAAAGATAATATAAATCCAATAACAAAAACTACATATGGTGAATTATATGAAAAAACACAAAAAAAGAAACGAGATATATTAGAATTAGGTTATAATTATGTTGAGATGTGGGAATATGATTGGATAAGAGCAATTAAAGCAGTAATAAAAATTCAAAGATTATGGCGTAATAAACTTAAACTTTAGTTTCATCTTCTTGTGCTTTTAATTTAGCCTTTCTATTTTGATATGCTGTTTTACGCCATTCTTTAACTTTTTCTGGATTTTCTTCTTGTATTTTTTTATTATATATTTTTGCTCTTTCTTTTACTTCATCTTTATGATTTTCGTAATATCTAATATGTCTTTTACTATTTGTGTATTTTTGTAATTGTTCTGTTAATTTTTTTATTTTTTCTTCAAGAATAGATTTCTCATTCTGTTCTTTTTGTAATTTTGTTTTTAACTCAATAATTTCTGTTTCCATTCTAATTTAAATATATATAGTGTTATATTTTTAAATATTTTTATGTTATAATCATATGAGTAAGCATAAAAGCCAAGATTATAAAATTAGTGCTGTTGAATATTATTTAGTAGGCAATTCTACACAAGATGAAGTATGTGATATTTTCAAATGTAGTAGAAGAAGTCTTATGAGATGGTTAGATAAATATAATAAAGAAGGCGAAATAAAAAGACATAATAGAAAATCAGTAGCCTATAAAGTTAAAAAAGAACATGTAAGATTTATGATTGATGAACTTAAGAAAAATAAGACATTAACAATGTCAGATTTGTTAGATAAATTACAAGATAAATTTAAAGATTTAACTTTAAGTAGATACCATGTTAATCGTGTAATTAATGATAATAATATAACATTAAAATTAACTCGTATAAGACATGAACCAAATAAAAGATTTGGTAAAGAGATAAATATAAATCATAAACTTAAAGAATTTTATGATACTATTAAGAAATACAAATTAAACGATGTTATATGTATAGATGAAACAAGTGTAAAAGCATTACAAAAACGAAATCATTGTTATAATACTTTAGGTAAAAGATGTGTAATAAAAACACAATCTCAAGAAGTCTTTAAGAAATATACAGCTATTTTTGCTGTTTCAATAAAAGGTGTGATTGGATATGAATTATATGAAAAAGGAGGTATAGATAGTAATAGATTAGTAGAATTCTTAGATAAATTTATAACTACAAAATGCAAGAATAAAGTAATAATTTTAGATAATGCAAGTTCTCATAGAAATGATAAAGTAAAAGAATTAATAAATAAAGAAAATACTTTACTATATTCAATTCCTTATCAACACTTTACAAATGCTATTGAAAATTACTTTAGTATCCTAAAATCAAAATTACAAAAATTAGAAGGATTAACTCATGATGAATTGAAAAGTAATATTGAGAAAGCAATAAAACAAATACCAGATGAAACATATAAAAATATAATTAAAGGTGCATATGAAAGACACGAAAAGTATGAAAATACAAAGAAACCGTCTAATAGAATTAGACCAGCAAAAAATTATAAATAATGGGCGTTTTAAATGTGCAAAGGTGTAAAATGAAAAAATGAAAAATAAATTTAATATTTTATTATTAAGTGTAATATATCCGAGATAAGTTAAGTAAGAAAACTTTAGACCTTTGAAATATGTCGTTCGAAAATGAGATTAAGATTAACGAGTTGTACATTAAGATTGTTCAAGGACGTGACACGTCTCATAAATTGTACGATCCCTTGTATAATTATGCGTACGACCATCAAGTTCTTTTTATTGAGCTGGAATCATTTGGGTTTAAGAGTATTGATGAGTACAAGCAAAGTAAAAAGACAAATGATCATATTGAAGTTGCAATGGACAATTTTAATAGTGCCAAAAACGTGTTGTCTGAGGCCATCTTTGAATTAAAATAAAAAATGAAATTAGATTTATTATTAATTGTAATACATACTTATGCAAACGCAAATATGTGTGTTCTAATTATGAAAAATGTAGTTTATAAGGAATTTAAGATTACACAGCCAGTTGTGTTTAAAGTAGAACAGATTAGACGTTTTCCTAATTCAAAAATTAAAATCACACTCGATGATAGAATAGTTTCTTTAAAATTAAATTTTAAAAATCGCCTAAATTCACTTTGCCGAAACTATTTTATTTGCGATAATATTGAATCAGTAAAGTTTACAGATGAAACAAAGCAAAAAATTAGAGTTAATTTAAATTCTAATAACATTGGGGATTGTCGAATGAATTATATAATTATTGATACTATAAGTAAAAAGATAGAATCTCATAAACAAAATAAAGTGAATTTAGCTGATGATTTTTCTGTAGATATTTCAGAGTTTATATCTATATCTCTAAAGATGAATATAGTAATTCGTAAATAATACAGTTGGAATATGCATATTATTATAAAATTCGTATAAATATATAGCTACTATTTCAAGAGGTGTATTTTGACATATAGCGTTCGCAAATAATCCATACAAATTATTTTGAGAAAGAATAATCTTAATTAAAAGTGTATTACATTCTTGACGAGCATATTTAATAATATCAATAAAAATAATATTAATAATAATAGCATAAATAATAAATTTAATCACCTTCATCATTTTTGTATTTTAATAATTAAATTATTATGCACTTAATAAAATCATTTTTTTGTTTCTATTATCATCTGTAGGAGAAGGAAATGAGTGATCAGGTTCCTTATATTTTTATTTTAGATTGGGACGGAACAATTGCTGGTAAAGTAGATTACCAATCATATCAATTTTATATACATAATGCGCTTAAAAAACATGGTTTTAAACCAAATAAAACACACGCAATACCACCTGCCTTTTATCCAAATGCAAAACTAATTCGACCAGGGTTCTCATCATTTTGCAAAGGAATAAAAGAACATTTCAATAATGTGTATATATTTATATATACAGCTAGTGAAAAAAAATGGGCTCATCAAGAAATTGCATGGGTAGAAAAAACACATGGGATTGTTTTTGCAAAACCTATATTTACTCGCGATGACTGTATTAATGATTCTAATGGCAATATAAGAAAAAGTATATCAAAAATATTTCCAAAAATAGTACGTACTGTTTCAAAACTAAATCAATTATCAATGGATCAACGAAGAAAAATGTTAGAAGAACAGACAATTATTATAGATAATAATTCAGTTTATGTTGACCGAAGTGATAAGTTACTTTTATGTCCAGATTATTATTATTCAGTATTTGAAAATTTACTACATGGAATACCTGTAGAAGCACGAAAGCATCCTGCAATAGAGAAACTAATAATATATTATATAAACCAATCGTGTCTATATACTATTCCATCGAATAATGAAGATGGTATGAGATCTCTAACTCAACAATATCAATGGTTGGCTGCAAAATGTAAAGTAATAACGGATGAAAATTTCAAATATGAAAATGATGATTTTTGGATTTTCTTAAGAAAATTAATAATTAAAAATAATATTAAAATATTTACACCAGCAATCATCAAACAAATACAAAATGCTGTATGGAAACATTTTAGACATATTGAAAAATAGAGAATAGAAAATAGAGAATAGATCTCTAAAATTGCTCAATGAGCAATTAGCTCATTTTTATTTATGGTGTGATATCTTGTACCAATTCTATAAAATACAATGCCAAATTTTTGTATATTTTTTTTCGCTTTATTAATGGGCGTTTTAAATGTGCAAAGGTGTAAGATTGAGTAGTTTTATTGCTTCTTGAAAAGTAGCTACATTTAATTTTTCATAATACTTTTGTAATTCTTCATTATCAGTATCTTTATTTTCAATAAATTCTCTAATTTTAAATTTAATATTTCCTAAAGTATATTTCTCAAAAGGTAAATCATCTGTCGGTTTCTTAGCTAAAATACGTTTCTTTTTATCATCATTATTAGTAGTTATATTTTCATTTTGTTGTTGAATATATGCAATAACCATTAAATAACAGTCTGCTAAATCATCGCGTTTTTTATATTCACAATAATATTTTTGCCATTCTGTTAAAGATGATTCGCCAAGAAGTTCAGCTACTTTTGATATTGCTTTTTTCTTTCGTGTGGCATAACAACTTTTTCCAGCTATACCAATAATTCCCGCTAGTTTATGTTTTGGTGAAAAAGTAGCTACTTTTGCGATTCTAGATACATCTGATATTTTACCACGAATATAGAAATAAGTATATAAAATAGATTCAATGATTCGCATTTTTGCATTACGAGGCGGTTGTTTTTCTATAATTACTGTATCACATTGAAGTAATTCACTATTTTTATCAGAATCAAAGAAAGATACAATTTGTTCAGGAGTGCTATCTGGATTTGTTCTGCCATCTATTTCAGATAAATTAATTACATCCCATTTTATTATTTTTGTTTCAAGTTCAGTATCATATAAACAAAATGCCAGATTTTTATATCCACAATCAATTGCTAATATTCGCATTATTATAATAATACAATCTATTTCCTTATTTAGAGAATATATTAGTAAGTACTATATGCGTAAAAAAGTATTTAAAAGATCTATTAGCGTGTATATAGCAAATCATGAATGGAAATACATTAATGAGAGGTCCATCAATTGTTATTAATAGCGATGATGATGATATAATTGATGTAAATAAAAGTGGTAATTTTAATATTCCAAGGAGTAGTCAATTCGCGCCTCCTCCTGGTTTAACAGGACCAACTTTAGGCACAGATTTACTTATAAATAAAAGAAAAGTAAGTAATGATGTATTATCTATGTCTTCAAAAACACCATCAGAATATTCAGAAGATAGCGATGACAATAATAATACTTATAATTTTAATTCTACAAATAACGTACGTAGTGCTCCAAAAATACCAGGATATGAAAGTAGCAGTAGATCTAAGTCAGAAACAGAAGAAAGTGATGATAATAATATGACGAATAGAGAATCTGATCCACTAACTAATCGTTTTCGTGCAGAAAGATCTCGTTTAGAGAATGAAATGCAAGAGAAGAAGGAAATATTATATCAAATGGATCGTTTAGAGGCAAAGGGTTATTCATTACCACGAAAATTCAGCATTCAGTCTGATTTAGAAGAAATGAAAGCCGAATATCATCGTATTTTAAGAGAAAAAGAAATAGATGCGAGTATTCGGTTTCAACGTAAAATGATGATGGCGTTTGTTACAGGTGTTGAATTTTTAAATACACGATTTGATCCATTTGATGTTAAATTAGATGGATGGTCTGAACAAGTTCATGAAAATGTTACAGATTACGATGATATTTTTGAAGAGCTTCACGAGAAATATAAAGGTTCTGGAAAGAAAATGGCACCTGAATTACGTTTATTAATGAGTTTATCAGGAAGTGCATTTATGTTTCATTTAACTAATGATATGTTTAAACA
>Ga0214192_1000266_pt1 | contig 33302 bp, 25 predicted proteins | sample TroBogEpilimnion_44_FD_153030 | JGI IMG/M metagenome (GOLD analysis project Ga0214192, IMG submission 153030) | Freshwater microbial communities from Trout Bog Lake, WI - 29JUL2008 epilimnion | ecosystem: Environmental > Aquatic > Freshwater > Lake > Epilimnion/Euphotic zone | place: Trout Bog... | reverse complement strand
TGGCTGGAACCTTTTTTTGAATTCCGTTTTCCTCGATATGGCACATCCTTCATTGAAGGAATGGAGTTAGAAGTACGTTTTGCTATCGAACCATGGCATGTGCTAGGAGAAGAAGTGAGTAATTCCGGTACCGCGCGTTATGTGGATTCTTCAGTAGAGCGAGTGCAGGTCAAAGTGACAGGTTTTACCGAAGGTCGTTATGTGTTGACTTGTAATGGTAGGCGCTTACCACTTCGACGCACAGCCCGTAATGGTGAATACGTAGCGGGTGTTCGGTATCGCGCATGGCAGCCACCGTCAGCACTGCATCCGACCATTAGTCCACACGTACCGTTAATATTTGATGTTATTGATACTTGGAATGGTCATGCTATTGGTGGTTGTACCTATCATGTAGCGCATCCAGGTGGACGCAGCTACGATACCTTCCCAGTCAATAGTTTTGAAGCGGAATCACGGCGAATAAATCGCTTTTGGGATTACGGACATACACCGGGTGTTGTTATTCGTCCGCCACTTACTGCGTTAGCGGCTGATGTATCGGTTAAACCAACCTCATCGCGTTTTACGACGCATGATAATACGCCAAGACCTATGGCTCCACCACCTGAAGAATTAAGTAAAGAGTATCCTTTTACGCTAGATTTACGTTACAAAGGGCGATAAAAAAGAAAAGTTGGATAAATAGAATTTCATACTTAGATGAAAAAAATAGTAAATGTAATTTATCATCAATGCCTATTTTTACTTTGGGATAATAAAAAATAGTCATGAAATCAGCGACGACGGACACATCCGCTTCCGAAATCATTACAGAAGGCATCGGTGTGCAACATTATGCTACTCGTTTAGGTATTTATGATGAAATGCTTGCGACCGAACAAAAAGTATTACCGTATTGGGAGCACTTCATTAGTTCTCTCAATACTATGGGTAGCGAAGAAATTGATCGACGTCGGCGAGAAGCGCAACGATTATTACGTGAAAATGGTGTAACTTATAATGTTTATGGTGATGAGCAAAAACTGATTCGCCCTTGGCGACTCGATCCTATCCCGTTACTAATTAGTAATGAAGAATGGCTAGTTATCGAAGCTGGGCTCAAACAGCGGGCTAAGTTGCTGGATTTAATATTAAAAGATATCTACGGCAAACAAACGCTCATTAAAAAAGGCTTATTACCGAGTGAGTTGGTTTTTTCTCATAATGGTTTTTTGCATGCTTGCATGGGAACATTGCAAAATCAAAGTCAACAGCTCACTCTTTATTCTGCCAATCTAGTGCGTGGCTCAAAGGGACGGTTATGGGTACTCGATGATCGCACCCAAGCCCCTTCTGGCTCTGGTTACGCCCTAGAAAATCGAACTGTGATGACCCGAATCCTCCCTGATATTCTCAGTGAAATTCGCGTACATCGATTATCTGGATTCTTTCAGCACTTGAGTAAAGGACTCAGTGCCATTGCCAAACATAATAAAGATAACCCACGTGTTGTTGTATTAACCCCGGGACCTTTTAATGAAACCTATTTTGAACATGCGTATTTAGCTTCTTATTTAGGGTATACGTTAGTGCAAGGACATGATTTAGCAGTTCGTGATGGTCATGTTTGGTTGAAATCATTAGAAGGCTTGCAGCCAATTGATGTTATTTTACGACGAGTTGATGACAGTTTTTGCGATCCGTTGGCTTTACGCAGTGATTCTCGTTTGGGTGTTGCCGGACTATTAGAAGCTGTACGTAGAGGCAATGTAACTGTTGCTAATCCATTAGGAAGCAGTGTTCTGGAAAATTCTGGGTTACTTGCCTTTTTACCCAATTTAGCGCGTTATTTTTTAAATCAGGACTTATTATTGCCTTCAGTGGCAACTTGGTGGTGTGGTCAGCGTCGTGAGCGAGAATTTGTTCTTAATAATTTAGATAAACTGATTATCAAGCATATTAATCGACGGCAAGTGAGTGACATTATCTTTGGTAGTCGACTGAGTCAACGGGAAAAAGAGCAGTTAAAAGAGGCGATCAACGCAAAGCCTCACTTATATATTGGTCAGGAGCGATTTAGTTTTTCTACTATTCCAGCATTTACCGACCACCACATCGAACCACGTAATGCCGTGCTTAGAAATTTTGTGGTCGCTGATGCAAATGATTATCACGTTATGCCCGGTGGATTAACTCGTGTTGCGGCAGAAAAAGACGGATTAATTGTTTCCAATCAAGCAGGAGGCATCAGTAAAGATACTTGGGTACTGGTAGATGCCTCAGAAAAGCCCGCTAGTGTTACCACAACAAATAATCGTTTTCAGGCGTTTGAGCCGATTTCTGAGCCACTGACTAGTCGTGCTGCAGATCAGTTATTTTGGGTAGGTCGTTATTTAGAAAGAACAGACGGTGCAGCACGCTTATTACGAACTATATTACTCAAATACCGTGATTCAGTTGAGTTTAAAGACCCTGTAGATAGCGAGTGTTTAGCGACCTTATTACCGGCATTAACTCAAGTGACGGCAACTTATCCCGGCTTTAGTAACAAACCTGAACGGATAAAAAAACCTGAAGAGGAATTGCTGTCACTAGCAAAAGATAGTCACCGTTCAGGGTCGTTAGCGGCTAATATTCAAGCATTAGTGCAGTCAGCATTCGGTATTCGTGATTTATGGTCGCAAGATACTTGGCGTAGTATAGACAACATACAGCATCGATGGCAGCAACGAAATATCGATAGTCTAGAGCCACTGCAAAGCAACTTGAATGATTTAATTACCTGCATCGTAGCGTTTACAGGTCTAACAAACGAAAGCATGACTCGTGAAGCAGGATGGCTAATGCTGGACAGTGGTCGCCGGCTAGAAAGGGCATTAGTGATGATAGCGTTATTACGTGCAACTATCGTTAAGCGTCATGAGCCTGCCGTTTTGCAACAAATATTAGAAGCGGTACTTTTCTCTACGGATAGCTTTATTATCTATCAGCGCCGTTATCGTGCTGTTATCCAATTGCCCATGTTGCTAGAACTATTGTTGTTTGATGCCAGTCACCCACGTTCTGTTGCCTATCAATTGCATTATCTCACCGAGCATATTGCCGCCTTACCAAGGGAACGAGGAAAAACACGATTCAGCGAAGAAGAGCGTTTGATAATGAAAGCATATACGGACTTGCGTTTAAGTAATAGCCTAGAACTTCTAAAAATAGAGGAAAATGAAGGCATCTATAATCAATTAGAACAGTTGTTAGCTAATACGACAAAATTATTATGGAATCTTGCTGATGTTATTGCTCAAGCATACTTTAATCATGCTCAGACAGCCCAATTAATGACTGTTCAACAGCGAGTTGAGGATGAATTTTGAACTACCGAATTACTCATACGACTATTTACAACTATAGTCAGCCAGTCGGCTTGTGTCAGAATGAAGCTCGACTAAAGCCACGTGAATTTTGGCGTCAGCATTGTCACCAAAGTTATTTTGAAATAACGCCTACCCCGACTGATTTTTTTGAACGCGTCGACTTTTTTGGCAATCAAGTAACCTATTTTGCAGTTCAACAAATTCACACTCAATTAATAGTCACTGCAATCAGTGAAGTTGCCGTTTATCCCAAATGGGTGACTAAAAATATCAATTATCAACCCACATGGGAAACGGTGCGTAACCAGTTGCAGGACCCTTATAGTCAACAAGCTTACGATTTAATTCAAGAATCATTGGAAGCCCAACAATATCTTTGGGATTCTCCGATGATTACTATCACGCCAGAGCTGGCTGAGTATGCAAGAACCTCGTTTTTACCTGCACGACCACTTATTGAAGTCGTCAGCGATTTAATGCAGAGAATTTATCGAGAATTTACTTACGATCCGTCGTTTACCACCATCGCCACACCTTTGTCAGAAGTTATGCTACACAGGCGTGGCGTATGTCAGGATTTTGCTCATTTGGCTATTGGCTGTTTGCGTGCCTACGGACTTGCTGCCCGTTATGTCAGTGGTTATGTAGAAACCGCACCAGAAGCTGGAAAACCCAGATTAGTCGGAGCAGATGCTTCGCACGCCTGGTTTTCCGTTTACATTCCGGGTACCGGTTGGCTAGATTTTGATCCAACCAATAATAAGCTGCCCTATGATCAACATATTACACTGGCTTGGGGACGTGATTATGCAGATGTAACGCCATTAAAAGGGATCGCTTTTGGTGGTGGGCAACACAGCTTGACGGTTTCAGTCGATGTAATGCGTCTTGAACTGTGAAAAAAGAAAATATTTATTAACAATAGCTTCTAAAAAAAGGGAAATGACCATGAGTACAATTCATTTTATCGGTGGTGAAAAAGGTGGGGTAGGTAAATCAGTTATGGCACGCGTCTTGGCGCAATACATGATTGATAGCAATATAGCATTTACCGGTTTTGATACCGATCGTTCCCATGGTGCGTTGATGCGTTTTTATAGTGATTACGCATCACCTACCGTTGTAGACAGTTACGAAAGTCTAGATACCATAATTGAAACAGCCGTCGCGCTACCAGCGCAAAACATTATTGTCGATTTAGCGGCACAGACCCATCATCCACTATCGGTTTGGATTGAAAGTTCAGGTGTTTTGGAATTGGCTGAAGAAATGGGAATTAGGCTATATTACTGGAATGTCATGGACTCAGGTAAAGATAGCGTAGATATTCTGAGTAAATTACTGGATTGTTATGGCTCAAGATTCAACTATATTCTGGTTAAAAATCAACTAAGGGATGATAACTTCAGCAATTTAGATTTTTCTGAAGTAAAAGACCGCGCTTTAGAGATGAACGCCAGAATGATCACTATAAAACGCTTATATACACCAGTCATGACTAAAATAGATGCCAATAGTTTGAGTTTTTGGGCGGCAAAAAATCGTGATTTAGAACATCTCAATGCACTTGGAATGCTTGACAGACAACGAGTGAAAATGTGGTTAAATCATATCTATAACCAGATTGATGTCTTAGGTATTTGATTGTCAACATTCATGAAACTTCGTGTCACTTGCGATTTATCTTTTCAGGTAGATAAAACGTCGGCACTTATTTTAATGTTACGACCCTATCGGGGATCAGGGCAAACGTTAACGCAGGAAATTTATACCATTACCCCCTTCTTAACAATGATAGAACATCATGATGACTATGGTAATGGTTGCCAGCGATTGTTGGTGCCATCAGGTTTCTTTAGCATCCATACGGTTGCAGAAGTTATGGTAGCACATCAGGTCAATATTGCTTGGGGTGCTCCATTTGTGGAAATACAATATCTTCCTAAAGAAGTGCTTCACTATCTAGCCCCTAGTCGTTATTGTGAATCTGATCGTTTTAACGAACTAGCGACTCGTATTGTTGGCGATGCGTTGCCCGGTTACGATCAAGTTGTTAGAATCGTTAACTGGATACAACAGCATATAGAATATGTTCCGGGTTCAGGAGATGTGCCTTTATCGGCAGAGGAAATTCATGAACAAGGTTACGGTGTTTGTCGTGATTTAGCGCATTTAGGCATCGCACTTTGTCGGAGCATCAGTTTACCTGCGCGAATTGTAGTCGGTTATTTACATAATTTAGTTCCGATGGATTTGCACGCATGGTTCGAAGTTTATGTGGGTTATGACTGGTATAGCTTTGATCCCACACAATCAAGCGTAATCGGTGGACGAGTGATTATTGCTTTTGGTCGAGATGCAGCCGACGTGTCTATTTTTCATCAGTTTGGTTCTGGTTGTCAGTTGACTGATATGAAAGTACAAGTGCAATGCCTAGATGAAGGAATAGGGTAATTTGTTACATAGCACAATTTCATTCATCGGTTTCAACTTGCCATATTTACTTAGCTAGCCTCTTAAAATCTTGGAAACGGAGCGCTAGCTAAGTGAATATTTTTAGATTCCGATGAATAGAGCGTGAAATCATAAAAAAGACTGCAGTCTTCTTTGCCAAGGAAATCGAACAAAATACGTATTTATTCCAGAGCAAAAGAAGACCTATACATTCAATGCGTTATGTCGTGTGATAAAAGTGAGTAGCCATGTGATGTTACTCAATATTCTGCACCTGCTCACGAACCTGCTCAATTAACACTTTAAGTTCAATCGCAATTTGAGTCATTCGTTTGTCGGTTGATTTAGAGCCTAAGGTATTGGCTTCTCGATTTAATTCTTGCATTAAAAAGTCAAGTCGGCGTCCGGCGGGTTCTGGTTGCGTTAAGATGCGTAATACTTCGGCAATATGGGTCTCTAATCTGTCCAATTCTTCGCTGATGTCAATTTTTTGAGCTAATAAAACCAGTTCTTGCTCTAGACGATCAAAATCCGGTTGAGCCACCAATTCAATGATTCTGTTATTCAATTTATTACGAATCAGCAACATGACTTCTGGTATTCGTTCGCTGGCTGCTTGCGTGAATAATTGCATTTTTTCGCACTTTTCCACTATGACTGTGCTGAGTTGTGTTCCTTCACGTTCGCGTACAGCTAAAAATTCGCTTAATGTCTGCTTAATTAATTCGCTAAACCCACTTTGTAATCTATCTTTGTTGAGTAGGGTGTTTTCCTGTTGAATGCCAGGAAATGCTAAGATATCTAATGCAGACAATGATGAGGAATTTGGCATCATTGCTTCAATTTTATTTATTTCTGTTAAAAGAGCAGTGACAGCATCTAGATCAACAGACAAGTTAAGCTGCTTTTTTGGCAGTTTATAAGTTAAGGTGCAATCTACTTTGCCACGACTGATCTTTTCGGCAATCATTGTACGTACAGATGCCTCAAGAAAGCGTAAAGTATCGGGAATTTTTAACGTGATGTCGCTGTAGCGATGATTGACAGACCTTAGTTCACAGCTAATTGTGCCTATGTCTAAGTCCTTTTCCCTGCTGGCATAAGCCGTCATGCTTTTTATCATTATGCACCTGAATAAATTAATATTTTGTAGTGTTTTATTAAACAAAGCATTCTAACCGTGACTGCTTAAGCTTGCATCTTTTAACAACTTTCTTTACTTGAGATAGTTTGTCAAAATGGATTAATTTTTCAAATTGAGAACTAAGTCTGAGTGCTTAAGGTATACTGTATAGTTTTATTTTCAGTGGAATACCTAATGAGACCAAGCGGACGTAATCCTGATCAACTGCGCGAAATTAATTTTACCTGTGGCTATACTAAACATGCTGAAGGTTCAGTGCTGGTTGAATTTGGTGATACCCGGGTATTGTGTACTGCCAGTGTTGATAAATCAGTTCCTCGCTTTCTAAAAGGTAAAGGTGATGGTTGGGTAACGGCTGAATATGGCATGCTCCCTCGTTCAACGCATACCCGAATGGCGCGCGAAGCTAGTTATGGCAAACAAGGCGGGCGTACGCTGGAAATTCAACGGCTTATTGGACGGTCCCTACGAGCTGCGGTGGATTTAAAAGCATTAGGTGAGCATACCATTACTATTGATTGCGATGTCTTACAAGCTGATGGTGGTACTCGTACCGCATCCATTACCGGTGGTTTTATCGCGCTATCGTTGGCAATAGACAAAATGGTAAAGCGTAAACTAATTAAATCCAGCCCATTGCATGGGCAGGTTGCTTCTGTTTCAGTGGGTATTTTTAATGGGATTCCGGTACTGGATTTAGATTACGCAGAAGATAGTAATGCAGAAACTGATATGAATGTTGTCATGAATGAAATGTCCGCTTTTATTGAGGTGCAAGGCACAGCCGAAGGTCATGCCTTTAGAAAAGATGAATTAGATGCAATGTTGAGTCTGGCTGACACTGGTATTAAGCAATTGCTGGAAAAGCAAAGACAGGTATTAGGACTTGCCGCATAATGTTGGCGCAACAATCCATCGTACTGGCAACTAATAATCTAGGAAAAATTAGAGAAATCCATGCACTACTGGATACGCGACAAATAATTCCTCAGTCTGATTATAATGTGATTGAGTGCGAAGAAACCGGTACTACATTTCTTGAAAACGCCATACTGAAAGCGAGAAATGCCAGTTTACAGTCGGGTTTGCCTGCCATAGCAGATGATTCAGGATTAATTGTTGATGCGTTGCAAGGCTGTCCGGGCGTAAAATCAGCACGCTATGCTGGACCCAGTGCTTCTGATCAGGACAATATAAGCAAACTGTTAGCTGAATTAGCGTTAGTTCCCGACGAACAGCGCGATGCTAAGTTTGTTTGTGTTATGGTATTTATGAAACACGCGGATGATCCTTGTCCTGTAATTGCTCAAGGTGTTTGGCAAGGCAAGATACTTGACTATCAAATTGGAGCTAATGGTTTTGGTTATGATCCAGTCTTTTGGTTGCCAGATCATCAATGTACTGCAGCAGAGTTAACGTTAGCAGTTAAAAATTCACTCAGTCACAGAGGACAAGCATTAAAGCAACTAACCAGTTTGCTTAAGGCCGACGCCTCTTAGAAAGTTTTATGGAAAGCTCGAATAATTTGTTTTTTATTGCCGGTCAATTCTGTCGTTCGCAACAAATAACGGAGTTGTGTCCTTTAGGCAATGGTTTGGTCAATGATACATATCGAGTTACAACTACGAAGTCGCACTTTATTCTTCAGCGAGTAAATCGATATGTTTTTCCCGAACCTGAATTAATTTCAGCAAACTGGCAAAGACTAAATCAGTATTTGCTAGGTCAAAATGATATCGCGTTAAAGTTACCTGAATTGTTAGTTACGCATACCGGGCAGAGCATTTATCAACATGATGGCGATTATTGGCGAGCTCAAGAATTTTTTGAGCAGACCGAAAGTTTGGAGAGCTTACGGACAATAGCTGACGCAGAACAAGTCGGTTTTGCATTAGGTAGCTTTCATCGATTACTTAGCGGTCTTGATGTAAATCTATTACATGATACTTTGCCCGGTTTTCACATTACCCCTGACTACTTACAACAATACCATAAGATAGCAGCAAGAGAATTATCAAAAAAAGATGCCTATTGCCAGCATTTTATTAGCCAATTTGAAGCGATTGCCGATACTTTAGAGCAAGCAAAGCAGCAGGGTTTTTTGCGTTTGCGGGTAATTCATGGCGATCCAAAGTTAAATAATTTTCTTTTTGATCAAAAGAGTCGAGCTATTGTTAGTTTGATAGATTTGGATACTGTTAAGCCGGGTTTAGTGCATTATGATATCGCAGATTGCTTGCGTTCCTGTTGTCATCAAACAGATGTAAATGAATTTGATCTAACTATTTGTGAAGCCATTTTGAAAAATTATTTGGTACAAGTAGGTAGCTTTTTTTCTGCCAGTGATTATGAGTATTTATACCCTGCAATCCGTTTGTTACCTTTTGAGTTAGGTCTTAGATTTTACACTGACTATTTAGACGGTAACCGATATTTTAAAGTGACCGATCCATTGCAAAATCTACAACGGGCTATAGGACAGTTCCGTTTATGTGCCAGTATTATGAAACAGGAAACTGCTATTAACACGCTTATTGATAGCCTACAATCAAGCGATGAGCATCTAAGAGAGTAATAAACTTGACTGAAATTGTTACAAATCGCAGCAAACGCTTAACCGGATTGGTTTTAGTCTGTTTGGGAGCTTTTGGCTTTTCGGCAAAAGCCATTTTTGTCAAGTTGGCTTACGGGCTTAATCAATCAGTAGATGTCATCACCTTGATGGCGTTACGAATGTTATTTTCATTACCGTTTTTTTTGTTGGTTGCTTTTTGGAATAACAAACAATACCCTACCGAGCAGTTAACAAAAAAACAATGGTTAGCTATCATTTTGTTGGGGTTGATGGGCTACTATGTTGCAAGTTATCTTGATTTTCTAGGATTAAAATATATTTCCGCAGGGCTAGAGCGGATCATTTTGTATTTATATCCAACCTTTGTCATTATTTTATCCGCCATAATCTACAGAAAACCAATTAAACTGAAAGTTTGGTTGGCGCTTTTGTTAAGTTATGCAGGTATGATCTTGGTATTTATTGAGCGTTTATCTATTGACTCTGATGTTTGGACCGGCACTTCATTGGTGTTTGCAAGCGCCTTAGTATTTTCTGTATTTACTATGGGTAGCGGTGTTATGACATCTCAAATGGGTGCGACTCGTTTTACGGCATACACTATGACGGTTGCGTGTACTGCGACGTTGCTGCATTTTCTAGTGCAGCATAGGTTGATGCTGGCTAATCAGTCCATTGATATTTATATATTGACAGCATTAATGGCCATTTTTTCGACTGTATTGCCAGCGTTTTTTATGAATGCAGGTATATTAAGGGTGGGAGCTGGCTCCGCGTCAATTATCAGTACTATTGGTCCAGTGCTTACTTTAGGGTTGGCTTTTTGGATTCTGGAAGAGCCTGTTGGTTATCAACAGCTGATAGGCACTTTTTTGATCTTAGTGAGTGTCTACAAAATGAGTTCAGTAAAAAAATGACCTTGAATCTAATTTTAGTTTAAAAAACATAGCTTTTAGATAATTCGCCGGCAATTTCCTTTACTAACTTCGGAACCAAATAACCAGGTAATTGTGCTTGCATTTGCTTAAATAAGTCGATGGCAATGCGTTCAGACACTTCAAAATGACCAGTGCCTTGAGTTCGATCCAATAAGTGCAAGTAGTAAGGCATGACACCTAAATCAAATAGGCGCTCACTCAGCGCACACAATTGATTGTTATTATCATTAATACCTTTTAATAGCACTGATTGATTTAATAGAGTGAATGGGTATTTTTTCAATTGCTCACAAGCAACAAACACACGTTCATTCAGTTCATTAGCGTGATTACTGTGCATGACCATGACGATTTGTTTGCCACATTGCTGTAAAATTTCAGTTAATTCTGGAGTAATGCGAGCGGGCAGTACTATCGGCAAACGGCTATGAATTCGGATGCGTTTAATATGGCTAATTTTTGCTAATTGAGAGAATAGTTGAGCTAAACGAGCATCACTCAATAATAGTGGATCACCTCCGCTCAATATAACTTCGCTGATACTGGTATCCTGCTGAATGTAGTTAATGGCTTTTTCTTGGGCTTGTTTACCCAGTTGTAAATCCGAATAGGGGAAATGACGACGAAAACAGTAGCGACAGTTGATGGCGCAGCTCCCTGTGTTAATCAATAACACACGACCAGAATACTTATGTAACAGACCTGTTTGTACAGTCGCTGCAAGATCACCCACCGGATCATTAGTAAAACCAGAGTAAGTCACTAATTCATTTTCAACAGGTAAAACTTGCTTTAATAATGGATCCTCGGGATTACCCTTTTCCATACTGGCAGCAAAACTCAAGGGTACGCGTAAAGCAAATTGTTGTTTAGCAGCAAGAGAAATAGGCAAATCAGCGACCGATAGCTGCAAATAATGGCATAATGTATCAATACTGGTAAATGCTTCAGCAAGCTGTTGTTGCCAGTTTTTAAGAAAATGGCTGTCGTTGTGATGTGATACGGGCATGTCTAAAGTATTTAAAGTTTCTATCGAAGTAAAGCCTCTATTATAATAGTAGGCTTTTAATTAATGTGTGACATTGAGGATAAAATGGCTGTTTACAGTACGAATGAATTTAAAACGGGGTTAAAAGTCATGTTAGACAATGACCCTTGCGCCATTATTGAAAATGAATTTGTTAAACCAGGGAAAGGTCAGGCGTTTAACCGAGTTAAAATCAGAAATCTGAAAACCGGTCGCGTGATTGAGAGAACCTTTAAATCAGGGGAATCATTAGAAGGTGCTGACGTTGTCGATGTTGAAATGCAATATCTCTACAACGATGGAGAATATCGCCATTTTATGGTGCAGGAGACTTTTGAGCAGTATCAGGCTGATAGTAAAATTGTCGGCGAAGCTTCACAATGGTTGAAAGATCAAGATTTTTGTACCGTTACACTATGGAATGATGCGCCACTAGCTGTGACGCCTGCTAATTTTGTGGAATTAGCCATTGTCGAAACAGACCCTGGTGTGCGTGGTGATACTTCGGGTGGAGGTGGCAAACCGGCTAAATTAGAAACAGGTGCGGTTGTCAGAGTTCCTCTCTTTGTACAGCAAGGTGAAGTCATTAAGGTAGACACCAGAACTAGTGAATATATTTCACGCGTAAAAGAATAGTGTTAACTGATTGGCAACCATTAACAAATAGCAAGTCTCTCCATTTGAGGGCACAGTTACTTAGGAAAATTAGAGATTTCTTCGATTCGCGAGGACTACTGGAAGTAGAAACTCCCGTGTTAAGTCAATCGACGGGAACTGATCCGCAATTGGATTATTTTAGTACCAGTTATCATCAATTGCCTGAGCAGCAAACGCTTTATTTGCAAACTTCTCCAGAATTTGCCATGAAGCGTCTATTAGCTGCCGGTAGTGGCTCTATTTACCAAATTTGTAAAGCGTTTAGAAATGGCGAAGCCGGTCGTTATCATAATCCGGAATTTACTCTCTTAGAATGGTATCGGGTCGGTTTTGATTTGTCACAGTTAATGGATGAAGTTGAGGCATTAATAGCGGTGTTATTTGCCAACTATGGATTAGATTCAACACAAAGAAAAAGTTACACTGACGTTTTTTATCAATATACTGGATTGAATGCCCAGCAATTTTGTTACGAAGACTACTGCGCTTATGCCATAAATTGCAATTTGCCAGAAGCAATGAATTTATGTGGACATGAACATGGTTTATGGCTAGATTTATTATTTAGTCATCGAGTACAGCCTATGCTGGGTAAAAACTGTCTAACAATGATCGCAGACTATCCAGCTTGCCAATCGTCATTAGCACGGCTTGATGACGAAAACCCATTGCTGACTAAGCGAGTTGAGTTGTTTATTGGTGGGGTTGAGCTAGGTAACGGTTATTATGAACTAACCGATTATCAACAACAAAACCAGCGGTTTGACCAAGAACTAGCAATCAGGAAAGAACGAGGTTTAATAGTAACACACAAAGACCAACGATTCTTGTCGGCACTAAAGTCGGGATTGCCTGATTGTTCTGGAATTGCAATAGGGTTGGATCGTTTACTGATGTTATTATCTCGTAGTAGTCATATTGATGAAGTATTAAGCTTTCCAATTGCTAGGGCTTAAGCAAAGATTAATCTGTAATTATGCTACAATCAATTTAATTCAAAAAAAGACCTAGGCGCATTATTTTATTGACATGAAATTAATTACTGTTTCTCGCTGGCTGCTGCTAGGCTTATTAGTCGTACAATCCGCTAAAGGCAATGACGAATTTATTGTTCAAGATATACAGGTTAAAGGTTTGCAACGTATCTCACTAGGTACTGTGTACAATTACTTGCCTGTTAATGTCGGCGAGACTTTTTCAGATGATAATATTGCCCCTGCCATAAAAGCACTATTTAAGACGGGTTTTTTTAAGGACATAACGATAGAGCGACAAGCCAACACCTTGGTTGTTAATGTGGTAGAGCGTCCATCAATTGCTCAGATTGTTTTCGAGGGTAACAAAGATTTGAGTAAAGACGATCTAAAAAAAGCCTTAGATAAAATCGGAATGTCCGAAGGAAAAATTTTTGATCGTCAAGTATTAGATAAAGTTGAACAAGAACTTAATCGACAATATTTGAGTCATGGCAAATACGGTTTAAAAATTAATACGGAAGTCGCTAATTTAACTCGAAATCGAGTGGGTATTCATATTAATATTTCTGAAGGCAGAGTTGCGAAAATAAAAGAGATCAATATTGTCGGCAACAGCGTATTTGATGATAAAACTCTTTTAGGTACATTGACTTTAAGCACCTCTAATTGGTTATCTTTCTATACTAAGAACGACCAATATTCCAAACAAAAATTATCTGCAGACTTAGAAACACTTCGCTCATACTATCTGGATCGCGGTTATATCAATTTTGCTATTGAATCCACTCAAGTAGCTATTACACCAGATAAAAAAGATATTTATATTACCATTAACGTTAAAGAAGGTGATGTTTATACGTTAGAAAAAGTTAAGTTAACAGGTAATTTAATTGTTTCTGAGGAAGAGTTGGTAAAATTAGTGAGTGTAGGACCGGGTGAGATTTTTTCTAGAAAAAATGCAACAGAGAGTTCCAAAGCAATATCAGATCGACTAGGAAATGATGGTTATGCTTTTGCTAACGTTAATATGGTGCCGGAAATTAATGAAAAAACAAAAACAGTCGTCATGACTTTTTTTGTAGATCCAGGTAAACGGGCTTATGTTCATCATATTAACTTTAGTGGTAACACTAAAACACGCGATGAAGTTTTGCGTAGGGAAATGCGTCAAATGGAATCTAGTTGGGCTTCAAGCGCAAAAATCGAACGCTCTAAAACTCGTCTTGAAAGACTAGGTTATTTTGAATCGGTCAATGTAGAAACGCCACAAGTAGCAGGAACAACCGATCAAATCGATGTTAATTATTCAATTGTCGAAAAAGCTTCTGGTAATCTCTCTGCTGGCGTTGGTTTTTCACAGGTACAAGGGATTGTATTAAATGCTAATCTTTCTCAGGATAATATCTTTGGTTCGGGTAAGCGCCTAAGCTTAGCTTTTAATAATAGTTCCTATTCAACAAGTTATCAATTAGGTCTATTAGACCCCTATTTTACTAGCAATGCCGTGAGTATGGGTTATAACTTAGCTTATACCAAAACCAACGCCAGTGTCATTAACATCGCTAACTATTCCACAGATATCAAGAGTGGTAGTGTTGATATGGGAATTCCGTTAAATGAATTTGATCAACTTCGCTTTGGTATGAATGCTAAAGACACTTCATTAGCATCAACCAGTTATACCTCTATTGAGATCAATAAATACCTGCAAACGCAAGGCAATCATTTCATAACCTTTGCTCCAAGCATAGGTTGGACTCATGATACATTGAATAGGGCTATTTTTCCCAGCAAAGGTGGCCAACAGAGATTAACCGCTCAAGCAACGGCGCCGGGGAGTGATCTGACCTACTTCAAATTAGGTTACAAACATCAAATGTATTTTCCTATAGCCAAAGATTTTACCTTAAGAATCCAAGGTGAAATAGGTTATGGTGGTGGTTATGGTTCCACTAAAAGCTTACCGTTTTTTGAAAACTATTTCGCCGGTGGTAATGGTTCAGTACGTGGTTTTCGTACCAATACGTTAGGTCCTAGAGACCATTATAATCCTGTCGATAGTAACGGACACTATATACTCAATGCCGATGGTTCTAAGGAAGTTTTACCGTATAGACCATTCGGTGGTTCCAGTAAAATTATTGGTAACGCTGAAATATTTTTTCCAGTCCCTTTTTTAAGCGAAGTTAAATCTGTTCGGTTGAGTACCTTTATGGATGCAGGCACAGTAAGCAATAATCTTGGTGTTAGTGATATGCGCTATTCAGCAGGTATTGCCGGTGAATGGTTATCGCCATTTGGAGCCTTATCCGTCAGCGCAGCTGAGCCACTAAATGCCAAAAATGCAAATACTTTGACGGGGCAGCCAGCCGATCAAAAACAAATTTTCCAGTTTAACTTTGGACAAAATTTCTAGGATAAGAGCTTCCAGTTTGTTGCTTTTATCCCCTATAATCTAAACATCTATTCTTTTAAAATATCTCAACAGCGGAGTAAGATTTACCGATGAAAACAAAAATAGCATTATTTTTAGGGTTACTACTAACAGCCAATGCCAGTTATGCCGAATTAAAAATTGGTTTTGTGAACATTCCCGCTGTTCTTGAAAAAGCACCTCAAGCAGAAAAAGCAAAAAAACGTTTAGAAGTTGAATTTTCTCCACGAGATAAACAACTCGTTGCGCAACAAAAAGAAATTCAGAGCAAAGAAGAAAAAATGGCTAGAGATGCCAGCGTAATGAGCGATAACGAGCGTTCTAATTTAGAAAAAGATATACTGAACAAAAAAAGAGACGCCAAAAGATCGCAACAAGAATTTAGTGAAGATTTCAATGCTCGTCGCAACGAAGAACTCGGTAAATTGCAACGTCGTATCGTAGAAGCGATTCGTGAGATTGCTAAAGAACAAAATTTTGATTTATTACTAACTGACGGTGTAATTTACGCCAGTGAGAAGATTGATGTTACTACACAAGTGCAGCAAAAACTCTCTGTCATGCCTGAGTAAATCGAATTTTATACAATAATAATAACTTAAAATAAGTACTCAAAGACATGTCTATCAAACTAGATATTTTACAAATACAAGAATTTTTGCCGCACAGGTATCCTTTTTTATTAGTTGATAAGGTCATTGAGTGTAAGCCCGGTGTTAGCTTGTTAGGCGTAAAAAATGTGACCTATAACGAACCTTTCTTTCAGGGGCATTTTCCGCAAAAACCGATTATGCCGGGTGTATTAATTCTTGAAGCATTAGCTCAGGCGACTGGTTTATTAGCTTCAGAGACTGCGCGTGATGAATTGAGTGGAATGATTTATTATTTAGTAGGCATTGATAAGGCTAAATTTAAAAGACCGGTAGTGCCTGGTGATCAATTAATACTTGAAGCAAAATTTTTAAAAAGTAAACGCAATATTTGGGCTTTTGATTGTCGTGCGGAAGTAGATGGTGAGTTTGTAGCCAGTGCAGAAATCCGTTGTGCAGCTGTGGTAGATTAACATTGATTCATCCTTCGGCAATTATTGATAAACAGGCTGAATTAGCCAGCGATGTTTCTGTTGGACCTTATTCAGTGATTGGGGCACAGGTCAAAATTGGTGCTGGTACTGAGATTGGTCCTCATGTAGTCATTAAAGGACCAACTTCTATAGGTAAGCAAAACCGTATTTATCAGTTTGCTTCGATTGGCGAAGATCCACAAGATAAAAAATACGCTGCAGAAATTACCCGTCTTGAAATTGGCGACAGAAATATCATTCGTGAGTACACCTCGTTGCACAGGGGAACAAAACAGGATCACAGCCTTACACAAATTGGTAATGACAATTTGTTTATGGCATATACCCATGTTGCTCATGATTGTATTATCGGCGATCATGTTATTATGGCAAATGGAGCATCGTTAGCGGGTCATGTTCGCTTAAATAGTCACGCAATATTAGGTGGTTTTACCTTAGTACACCAGTTCACTCAGATTGGACAATATAGTTTTGCTGCCATGGGAAGTGCAGTGACACAAGATATTCCTCCTTTTATCATGGTAGGAGGCAGACCAACCAGACCACATGGTATCAATTCAGTGGGTATGGAGCGTAATGGTATTTCCGCAGAAGATATTAGACTGATAAGAAAGGCATACAAAATCATTTATAAAATGAATCTTCGTTTAGATGATGCAATTGATCAGATGGAAGATTTAGCAGGCGACAGTAAAGAAGTCTCAGATATGGTGAACTTTTTGCGCAATGTGACGCGGGGAATTCTACGCTAAGTTATGTTGGTAGCGGGTGTTGATGAAGCCGGTCGTGGTCCTCTAGCAGGACCTGTCGTGGCTTCCGCAGTCATTTTAAATGACGCTCGAGTTATTAATGGGTTGGCGGATTCTAAAAAACTAACTGAATCCAAGCGTAACGAGTTAGCGCTCATTATCAAAGAAACGGCAATTAGTTGGTCTATAGCATCCGCAAGCGTAGCAGAAATTGATCAACTTAATATCTTACAAGCCACTTTATTAGCAATGCAGCGTGCAGTCGATGCATTAGCAGTTACACCAGAGATAGTCTTAGTTGATGGTAACCATTTGCCGAACTTGTCAATACCAGCAGAAGCCATCATAAAAGGTGATGATAAAATTCCGTCTATCAGTGCCGCATCTATATTGGCAAAAGTTGAACGCGATCGATTGATGTATGAATATTATCGGAGCTACCCGCAATTTTCTTTTCATTTACATAAAGGTTATGGAACACGATTACATATAGCTGAGATTATTCAGTTTGGTATTCTCGACATTCATAGAAAATCTTTTAATCCGGTCAAAACATTGTGGCAGAAGCAGCAACAATAATAATCAAAACTTAAAATTATATTTTAATCATAATGCCATTTGACAAAGCATTATAGGTATATAATGCCTCATTTTTTAAGGGTAGGAGGTAACTGTGGATAACCAGACTGAAACTCAAAAAATAGTCATTGTTGGTGGTGGTGCCGCTGGTCTTGAACTAGCTACCTATTTAGGTCGTAAGCTAGGCAAAAAAAAGTTGGCTGAAATTATTCTGATTGATGCAACCACCACTCATATTTGGAAACCCTTGCTACATGAAGTGGCGGCGGGTACTTTAGATGAATCAGAGCAAGTTGAATATTTAGCACAGGCACACCGTAACCATTTTCGTTTTCGCTTAGGCAAAATGGAAGGACTTAATAGAGAAAAGAAAGAAATCTATGTGAGTCCTACTTTTAACGATAAAGGCGAAGAACTGATCCCCCGTCGCACCTTCAGTTATACAACCTTAGTGATGTCTATTGGCAGTGTTAGTAATACCTTTAACATTAAAGGCGTTGATCAACACTGTTTATTTTTAGATACGACGACACAAGCGTTTAAATTTCAAAAAGAGCTTTTTGAATCCTATCTAAAAAACTATATCGGCAATGATTTGGCTCAGGTTAGGCCGTTATCCATTGCTATTGTAGGTGCTGGTGCAACCGGTGTTGAATTGGCGGCTCAATTACACGAAGTAACTGATGTATTGGCAATTTACGGACTAAAAGAACCCAGTAATGTAAAACTGACTATTATCGAGGCAGCCACTCAATTATTACCCGCTTTACCTGATAAACTAGCTAATGCTACTTTGCAGCAGTTAGTTAAATTAGGGATTGATTTAAAATTAGGTCGACGTGTTATCGAAGTGGATCGGCATGGCATCAAAACCCATGATGATGAGTTTATAGCAGCTGATATTAAAGTATGGGCGGCAGGTATCAAAGCACCGGACTGGATAAAAAATCTGGATGGCTTAGAAACCAACCATATTAACCAATTAATCGTCGATAGCACATTAAAAACGAGCGACGACGATATCTTCGCAATGGGTGATTGTGCAGCCTGTCAGTGGCCAGACCACAAAGGCAATATTCCTCCGCGTGCGCAAGCAGCCCATCAACAAGCGACAGCATTAGGTCAATCCATCATTAATCGAGTCAAAGGTAACAAGGATGCACTGGTAAAATTTGTCTATTATGATTACGGCTCATTAGTATCACTAGGTAAATACACCACAGTCGGTAATTTAATGGGAAACTTAATGGGCAGTGTCAGTGTTGGTGGCTTTATTGCTAAAATGGTTTATCTATCGTTATATAAAATGCATCAAATTGCCATTCACGGGTATTATAGAACCGCATTGCTAACGCTTTCTAATTTATTCAGACGAAGTGCTTATATCAAAATAAAAATGCACTAAGTTTGCTGTTAAACCTACAAATAGATACTTATGTTTGAAATTGAATATGAATTCCGAGAACAAGATCTTGTTCATTTTAATGAGCTACAATTTCTTAGAAATGAAGAAATACAACAAAATATAAAGAAAAATCGTTGGATTGTACCTGGTGTCATGGGGTTAATCGGTTCATTTTATTATTTCTACTATCATGATACCAATACATCCATTTATATTTTGGTACTAGCTTTGCTTTGGGCGTTACTGTCACCTAAAATCATGATGATGGATTTACAGCGGCAGATATTAAAAAGTTATACCGATAAAGAAAAGACCAATATGTTTGGGCTTTATACCCTCACTATTGATCCAGCCAATGCCAACTACCTGCTTGAAAAATCGCCTAGTGGCAAACATAAAATGGCTTGGTCAGAATTATTGCGAGTTGAGTATGGTAAACGCTATGTTTACATATACATTACCTTAAATACAGCCTTAGTTATTCCTGTAGAAACGGTAAAAAAAGGAGACTTGGAGAAGTTTTCAGAACAAGCAGAAAAAATGATTGATCGTTTTGCTTAATGTTTAGGTTGTACACTAGCATTTTTTTACGCGGGTAACTAAAAACCTAACCATAATTGGCTGAATATTTTTTCTTAAATGAAGGTCATGGTGAAAGTAAAGTATACTTATAATCAAAGTGTTATAAGTATATTTTCAAGGATGTCGGATGATTTAAAGTCAAGAATAACGAAAAGTTACTTTGATTGATTTGTTTTACGTTGCAAGCCGAGTTTATTATCCATGACAAGCGCATCATTAAAGACTATTAACTCCGGCGCAATCAGTCGCCCCGCCTGATAATAAAGACTACTGCGCGCTTTAAAATAACGGTAACGCGCACGGCGTTGTTCTAAACGCGCATCGGATAGCCGTTTTTCGGCATTCAGCAAATCCACGATGGTGACGACTCCTAGTTCGTAACCCTTTTTCATGGCATCCCTCGATTTTTCACTGGCTGCTAATTGCTGGTCAGTGGCGTTACTGCGAGTCGGCGAGGTTTTCATATCCAGATAAGCCGCTCGGGTCATTTTTTCCAATTCCCTTAGCTTTTGCTCTAACTGAGCTTCGGCTAAACGAGTTCTAGCTTCTGCTTCTCTGATTTTGGCACTGGTGGTGCCACCGGCATAAATAGGTACGGTTGCCTGTACCGCTGCCGTGCCAATATCAAACGGTTGTGATTGGCGGTTATAGATGGTCGTGTCACTGTATGTGCCATTGACTTGTAAATCGATACGCGGCAAATAACCGGCACGGTAAGCCGTAATACTTTGCCGAGCCGCATCTAAAGCGCGCCTGAGCGATAGCAATTCCGGATTGATTTGTCCGGCCTGTTTAACCCAGTTCTCAAGGGTGTCATCGGGTTCTGGCAGATGCGCTTGCAAACGGATGGGTTGTAGCTGTTCTACCGCCGAGCCCGTGAGCTCGCGTAACTGATTCAAGGCGACGCGGGCATTATTTTCACTATCAATTAATTCGGTGCGTAAAGTCTGAGTTCGGGCTTCCAATTCATACAGGTCAGTAATCATTGCCATTTCTCGTGCCTGCATCGCTTTGACTCGGACTAGTTGTCGGTCAGTGGCTTCCAGTTCAGCGGCGATAATTTCGCTTTTATCGGCACTTTCCAGAGCATCGACATAACGCTCAATCAATTGACTAATCAGCTTTTGGTGAGCGTTTAATAGGGCTTCTTCGCTTTGCGACGTTTTTGCTTGCTGGCTTCTCATCAGCAGGTAAGACTGCAAATCAAACAGAGGTTGTTGCATGCTCAAGGTTGCTCGGGTACCTGGATAATCAGTACTTGAACCCGGCGTTCTACCGATCTTGATATTGTCCAGATGATTTAGCGAGTAGTTACCCACCAGACTAATCTGCGGCAGTAATTCGCCAAAACTGCGGTCTTCCTGAGCTTTCGCTAATTCGACGGCATATTCACTGCCTAACAGTTCCGGTGAGGAGAGCACGGCTTGTTCATAAAGTGACAATAAATCATCACTTCGGGCAAGCATCGGCAGACTAAGCGTTGTACAAAGCGTCAAAAAAATAAGTGACTTCATGCTTAATCCTCAATCAGCGAACGGGCAAAAATATTACTGATGGGTTGCATCAAATACTCCAAAAAGGTACGGTCGCCGGTACTGATCAGCACTTCCGCTGGCATCCCAGGCACCAGAATCAGCCCTTTTTGCTCCAGTTCAGCCAGTCCTTCGGTGTCCACTTCAACGCGTGCCAAGTAATAACTGTTCTGATTTTTTTCATCCGTTAAGCGGTCCGCTGATAATGCGACCAAATGACCGTTAATTTTCGGGGTTTTGGCACTTTTAAACGCACTAAAACGAATTTCAGTTTGTTGACCAATATGTACCCGATCAATATCAATAGGAGAAACTTGAGCTTCAACAATCAGTTTTTCTTGTTGCGGTACAATGTCCAATAAATGACCACCGGGGGCAATCACGGCACCTAGCGTATGCACTGTTAAGCCCATGACCATTCCCGCTTCAGGTGCTTTAATGACAGTACGCACCACCGTGTCATTAAGCCATTGTGATTTTTCCCGTAATTCCGATAATTCAGCCTGCACCTTGCTTAACTCATCCACCACTTCGCGTTGAAATTCCTTTTCGATTTGCAGAATTTTTAACTCAATTTCACTGATTTGAGTTTGTGAGGTGGCTATATTTGCGGAAAAATCACCTTCATCGCCTTCGACCTCAGCCAAACGGCGTTCCAGCTCCGTGACTTTCTGCTTTTCCATATAACCTTCTTTCAGCATTGCACGAAAGTCGAGTAGATCCTTGTTTAACGAGGCAGCCAGATGACCTCGACTGGTTTTTTGTGCATTCAAGCCTTGAATTTTAGCGGCTAATTGTTGACGCTGTTCTTTGAGAATACTGATTTCTCCTAGTCGTGATTGTTTACGCACATTAAAAGACTGATTTTGCACCCGTATGGCTTCTAAGGCACGCGCATCAGTGACTTCATCCGTTAACAATTTTGGGTAACGGATGGTGGTTAGGCCATCACGTTCAGCCGTGAGTCTTGCTTCTCGTGCTAACGCCGAAAATAATTGCCCTCTTAATGTCTGTAGTTGAGCACGAGATGAGGTATCTTCCAATTCAATTAGCACCTGGCCCTTGCTGACCGTATCACCATCCCGAACATAAATGGCTTTGACGATACCGCCTTCCAGATGTTGTACCGTTTTACGATAGCCTTCAACGGTAATGGTGCCCTGTGCCAGCGTGGCACTACCTAACGGGGCTAATACCGACCACAGACCAAAAAAACCAAAAACCAAGAGTACCATCAAATAACCAAAACGGCGAATAGGGCGGTCATCGGCATACTGATTAATATCAATAGTATTCGAATCGTTGGGTTTAGGTGACAATAAACTCATGAGGACGCTCCAACTTGACTCATCGCAGCGACCGGTTGAGCAGGGCGCTGGTTGAGTTTGGCGAGCACTTCATCACGAGGACCATCCAGCACCAGTTGACCTTCATTCAACACCATAATACGATCCGTTAGATTTAAAATGCCCAACCGATGGGTAATCACAATCACCGTACAACCGCGTTGTTTTAGGGCTGCTAATGCACGCGCCAGTGCCTGCTCGCCCAGTTCATCCAGATTGGAGTTAGGCTCATCCAGAATGACCAGAACCGGATCACCATAAAGTGCGCGTGCCAGCCCCACCCGTTGCCGCTGACCGGCCGATAACATCCCGCCAGTGCCACCGATTTCGGTATCGTAGCCTTGTGGTAATTGTAAAATCATTTCATGCACACCGGCAGCTTGAGCGGCGGCAACAATACTTTCACTGTTGAGCTCACCAAAGCGGGCAATATTTTCCGCAATGGTGCCATCAAACAACTCAATATCCTGAGGTAAATAACCGATACAAGCACCCACCAGTGCACGGTCCAATTGACTCACATCGGCACCATCCAGACGAATACTGCCGTTAGCGACTGGCCAAATGCCCAGTAAAGCGCGTGCTAACGTTGATTTACCGGAGGCACTGGCACCAATTAACGCGACAAAGGTACCTGCTTCAATAACAAAATTAACGCCTTTAATCACCGCCGTTTTCGTACCCGGCGGCGCAACCACTGCATGTTCAGCCTTCAGTATTCCCTTCGGTTTTGGTAACGGCATGCGTTCGGGTTCTTTAGGGAATTGCGCTAATAACGTATTCAAACGTTCATACGCCGTACGTGCCGACAAAAACTGCTTCCAGCTACCAATCATCAAATCAATCGGCGCCAATGCTCGACCGAGCAAAATAGAGCCACCAATCATCAGTCCCGGACTAATTTGTTTATCAATAGCGAGCCAAGCACCTAAACCCAGAATTAAAGACTGAATGGTCAGTCGGTACGTTTTTGATAACGCTGCAATTAACCCCGCTTTCTCACTGGCAACCGCTTGCAGCATAATCAATTTTTGCTGCTTATCCTGCCAGCGTGACAGTAAAACGGGTAACATACCGAGGGCATGAACGACTTCAGCATTGCGCAGATTACGGGCAGTAATATTGCCGTTTTCAACCGAGACCCGATTAGCCTGTTCCAAGTCATCGTGCGTGGCACGTTCATTCCAGATGGCAAGAATAATCAGCAACACCGCCGATAATACCGCTACAGCACCAAACGAAGGATGGAACAAAAACAGCAAGCCCAGATACACCGGTAACCACGGTGCATCAAAAAAGGCAAACAAACCATTGCCCGTTAAAAATTGCCGTAACACCAACAAATCACTGAGCGGCTGAGTGCTGCTTTTACCGCCACTGAGGAGAGCCTGTCTAAATAAAACCCGATATAAACGTTCATTTAGCAGTACATCAAACCGCGTACTGACCCGAATCAAAATTTGTGAACGCACCCACTCCAATAAACCCAGCACAATAAATAAAAATACCGCCAATAAAGTCAGCATCAACAATGTTGAAGTGCTATTACTACCCAGTACCCGATCATAGACCTGCATCATATAAATAGAGGGCAGGAGCATCAATAAATTGATGAATAGACTAAAAACCGCCGCTGACTGAAACGACTGGCGACAATGACGAATCGCTTGAGCGAGTTCGGAGTTAGGGACACGCATTAAAAGATCCTGAGTGAGTAAAAATAAGCTGAATTAGCATACCATTAAAGGTTTTACAGGCATCAAGTGATTGAAAACGATTGTTCTAGCGTAGCAAAAGTAAATTATTGGCTTAATAATAAAGGTGGTTTTCTTTAACCGTATCACTAGCTTCACGAATAAGTGCTATAGGAACATTGCTGTAAACCACGGATGCACTTACCCTGTAAATTTGTAGGGAATTTATATTAAAATGCAATTACATAAAACAACATACGTGTTGTCGTCATTTGCTAGTAATTTATTAGTTTTATAATGTTATTATTAAATCTGATTCTCCTGCAACCGACTTGATGGTATTAAGGAGGGTTACTATGAGTTATGAGCTAATATCATATCAGTACATCTTTGCAGCGTTAACATAAGTAAAGACAATTAGTTGGGCACTTAAGTCGGCTAATCGAAAATTCTAACATGTTATTCAAATAAATTACTAACATCAGCTATTAGATTTAGAGTAATTCAGGAAAACATTATATAACTTTATGTAATAGAAATTTCGAGAGTTTAAATTATTGGTGTTTCAAGTAAGTCATAAATTGATTCAAGCTATTCAATTTTACTATATACCATAATATTATTATTGTTTTTTAATATGGAGCACTGAAGTATGTCAAAATATCGCTTCTTATTAATGATAATGACACTTGTTATATAAAATTTATCAGCATCGTCAAAAATTCATATTGGACATCATAATGAAACTGAAATTGCCAAGTATTTTGTTTAGTTTATTAACGATTAGTGGTGTTTTTTCTACTTTTAGTTATGGACATGATGTTACAGATATTCAGGCCTCTCATGAATATGAAGATATCTATTTAGCGGCAAAAATTAGTGCCGAAGAAGCACAGTCAAATTCGCTGAAGCCGAAAAAAACAGCTTTAAAATCAATGCCGGCAGCAACAACAGTGGTCAAAAATCCGGCAATTTATGGACAATGGAGTCCTTTGACTGTTTGGCCATTTGCTTTTGCTTCAGCGGCAAATCTTCCAGATGGTCGAATTTTCGCTTGGGGTGGCAATACCCCGGGTGCGTTTGGTGCAAATAAGGCTTTTACTTATGGTGCAATATGGAATCCATCGACGGGTCAAATGGTGACAGTTAATCACCATACGCATTCAGCATTTTGTGCAGTGCCAGTCATGCTAGAAGATGGTCGGGTATTTATGCCGGGTGGCAATTTAAAAGAGCCTACCTCGCCTAGAGGGACAAGTATTTTTGATTATCGCACTCAGACTTGGACACGAATTCAAGATATGGCAGTAGGTCGTTGGTATAACGGGGTAGTTGCCTTACCCAATGGTCAAGTTTTTACGGCTTTAGGTCAGCCTGGTAGCCCATATCCAGAAATTTGGACAGAAGGTTTAGGGTGGGCTTATTTAAACGGCGCCAGTTTAGCAAAGGGTATTCTTGCTTATCCAACGGTGACTGAGCCAAAAAATATGTTACCTAAATTTCATTTAGCTCCTAGCGGACAAATATTTCATTCTGGTCATACACCAGAGATGCATTGGATTGATCCAACTAACAATGGTAGTGTTACGAAGGTTGCTATTAAAAATCAATGGAATATGGCGTATGTGCCGAGTGTTTTATTTAATGAGGGTAAGCTGTTACAAGCGGGAGGAGCTTATTTTAACAGCCAAAATAACGCCACTAATCAGGCAGTAGTCATTGACATCAATAGTGGTATCCCGACGCAAACAGCCACAAATCCTATGCAATATCCACGTATTTTTCATAATCAAGTGGTTTTGCCAAATGGTGAAGTGATGGTTGTTGGTGGCAATACCACCGGTAAAAAATTCAGCGATGTCGGTGCCCAATTTACCCCCGAAATATGGAATCCAGCAACCCAAAACTGGAGACTAGTAGCCGATATTCAAGTACCTCGTACCTATCATTCTGTCGCCTTACTAATGACCGATGGTCGAGTCTGGTCTGGCGGCGGTGGGTTGTGTAACTGTATTGAAAACCATCCAGATTCACAGGTTTTTTCACCTTCCTATTTGTTTAATAGTGATGGTTCTCTCGCCACTCGACCAGAAATTCTTGATGCACCCGATACAATTTCCTACGGACTCAAAGCCAATGTACAGACTACCTCTGGTGTCACTCGATTTACCATGATACGCATGTCTGCGACTACCCATACCTTAAATTCGGATATGCGTTTGTTAAATGTGCCGTTTGTTACCATTAGCGATGGCAATTATGAGTTAAATTTTCATACTAATCGTAATGTAATGACACCGGGTTACTGGATGTTATTTGCGTTAAATGCTCAAGGTGTTCCTTCTGTAGCAAAAACCATACAGGTCACAACTTCAAATACGCCCGTCATTTTTAACCCTGGTGATCAAAATACAGCTATCGATACCAGTCTAATTTTAAATATACAAGCGCAAGAGCCTAATGGTGATCCCTTAGCATTTAATGCCATTGGTTTACCTCAAGGCTTAACTATAAATTCTACAACCGGAATAATTTCCGGAATACCAGTTTCAGCCGGCAGTTCGCGGGTCGTTATTTCAGTAACTGATGGCGTTAATATCGCAACCACAAGTTTTGTGTGGACTGTTAATATAAATAATACACCTATCAAATCAACCATTTTTGGTGCGACAAGTGGTGTGATATTTAACGATACCCCAGCCGTCAACCAGTATCTGACAGGTATTAATATCCGTAGCGATAAATGGATAAATGGCATACAAGGCGTGCTAAATAACTTTACGCCAGTAAGGCATGGTGGGACTGCTGGCGTTTTAACACAGGTGACTTGGCCAGCTAATGAATATTTAGTGCGTATTTATGGCGCTTATAGTGGCGACTACATTGCGCAAATTAGTTTTGTCACCAATACGGGCAGGGTTTTAGGTCCCTATGGTACCGGACAGGGGATGACCAATTTAACCAGTTTTGATTATTCAGTACCCGCTAATCAGGAGATTATTGGATTCGCTGGACGCGCCAATACACATTTGACAGCTATAGGTGTTATCTATAGACCACACCAAATTTATAACCAGCCGCCTTTAAGTAGTCTTGTTGCTAACCAAATCAACAAGGTAGGTGATAGTGTTAATTTAATGGTAACAGCAACTGATCCTGATAGTGATACTTTAACTTACACAGCGATGGGTTTGCCTTCAGGGTTAAGTATAGCATCGGCAACGGGAACAATTAGTGGTCAACCGACAACCGCCGGCTATTATGATGTGATTGTTACCAGTCAGGATGCGAGTGGAGCAACGTCAGCAGTCAATTTTTCATGGAGTATTAATGCAGTATTAAGCGTCAACGCCATCAAAACTACCCCGCAAGTGGTGAATGTCCCCGTCAATCTGACAGCTCGGGTAAGCAATGCAAGAAATTTGCTAATTAAATGGTCATTTGGTGACGGTACCCCAGAAACTACCTATGCAAACGCAGAAACAGCTAGTCATGTTTTTACCAACCCTGGTTTGTATGTAGTTCGTGCAACAGTGACAGATGATAGTGGTGTGACAGTGACGACGACTTCAACTCAGGCAGTCTATTTGCCGCAGACAGTTAATCGTCCTGCTTTGTCCTCTAATATGGCTTATTCAACTAATAACGGCAATAATCTACTTTGGGTAGTGAATCAGGACAATGATTCCGTCAGTGTATTTAATGCACAAAACAATACTAAATTAGCTGAAGTAGCCGTCGGACAGTCGCCAAGAGCTATAGCAATAGCACCGGACGGTCGGGCATGGGTTACCAATAAGGCAGCAGGGACTGTTTCAATTATTGACCCAGTTGCCTTGCAGGTACAGCAAACCATTTCGCTACCTTTTGCTTCGCAACCTTTTGGATTAGCATTTGCGCCTAATGGTAAAGCAGTTTTTGTGGTATTGGAAGCAGTTGGTAATGTTATAAAATTAGACTCTTCTTCAGGGCAATTAATCAGCAGTGTTAATGTCGGTACAAATCCGCGACATATTGCAATCACCCGCGATAGTAGTCAGCTTTTAGTCTCCCGATTTATTACCAAGCCTTTACCCGGTGAAAATACCGCGACCGTTCAAACTACAGTCAATAATATTAACAGCGGTGGCGAAGTTATTTTGGTCGATGCAAATGCGATGACTGTTTTGCAAACCATTGTTTTACAGCACAGTGATAAACAGGATAGTGAAGCCAGTGGTGCCGGTATTCCTAATTATCTAGCGATGGCTGCAATTTCACCAGATGGATTAAGTGCTTGGATACCTTCCAAACAGGATAATATCAAACGCGGGACTCTGCGCAACGGTAATAATCTTAATTTCAGCAATACTGTACGCTCAATTGCTTCCAGAATTAATTTGACCACCATGACCGAAGATTATCCATCCAGAATTGACTTTGATAATTCAGGTCTGGCGAGTGCTGCTACCTTCGATCGCTATGGAAACTTCATGTTTGTTGCCTTACAAACCAGTCGAGAAGTTTCTATTGTCGATGCTTATGGTGATCGTGAATTGGGTCGTATTCAGGTTGGTAGAGCGCCTGATGGCGTCGTTGTGTCCGCTGATGGACAAACACTTTATATTAATAACTTTATGGATCGAACCATCAGCGTTGTTGATTTAAGTCAGCTTATCAATGGCACCAGTTTGGCGCCTACCATCACAGCGACTTTGTCCACGGTGGCGACAGAGAAATTACCTGCTAATGTGTTAACAGGAAAACAATTATTTTTCGATGCTAAAGACACTCGATTAGCCAGTGATGGGTACCTAAGCTGTGCAAGTTGCCATAATGACGGCGGTCATGACGGTCGTGTCTGGGATTTCACCGGATTCGGTGAAGGCTTGCGCAATACCATTGATATGCGGGGACGCGCGGGAATGTCTGAAGGCTTTCTGCATTGGTCGGGTAATTTTGATGAAGTGCAGGACTTTGAAGGGCAGATAAGAAGTTTTGCTGGTGGTACAGGTTTAATGACAGATGTCAATTTTGCGACTACCCAGAATCCCTTGGGATCTCCAAAAGCGGGTTTAAGTGCTGATTTGGATGCTTTAGCTGCTTATGTTACGTCTTTAGCAACGTTTGCTTCTAGTCCTCTGCGTAATGCAGATGGCAGCTTAACGACAACTGCCGTAGCAGGAAAACAGTTATTTTATAGCAGTGGGTGTATCCAATGTCATGGGGCTGATCCATTTACTGACAGTCCTTCCCACCTTGTACATGATATAGGCACAATTTATTCCGGCAGTGGTAAGCGCTTGAATGGCACTTTGGTAGGGTTTGATACCCCCACTTTACGCGATATATGGAATACTGCGCCATATTTGCACGATGGCTCTGCCTTAAGCGTAGACAGTGCTATCCTTGCTCATAAAAATATAACCTTAAATACAGCTCAAGTTGCACAAGTAGCTGCTTATGTTCAGCAATTAGGTAATGTAGAGTCAGGTTTTACCAACAATCCGCCTAAAATTGCGCTAACCAGACCTTTTAACGGAACAGCTTTTAAGTCTGGTACAGCCATTAATTTGAATGCTAATGCTGTTGATAATGACGGAATAGTCACTAAAGTTGAGTTTTATGTCGATAATGCTTTGTTAGGTACTGTAAGCTCAATCCCCTATCATATTGTATGGACAGGAGGAAGTGTCGGTGCACATAGCTTGACGTTAAAAGCCTATGATAATTATGGTGCAATATCAACCACTACAGCATCAACCATTAACATACACAATTGAGATATTTTAGACATTAACCTTAAATATATATGATTTATCAAAGTTGCTTAATATATTTCTTTGAGTATAATATCCAGCTCGAAGTTAAATAGACTTCAGGCACGTAGCTCAGTTGGTTAGAGCACCACCTTGACATGGTGGGGGTCGTTGGTTCGAGTCCAATCGCGCCTACCAGATATATAAAGCACTGCTGGTCAGTGCTTTTTTTTTAAGAGACCAAAACAAATTAGTAAAATGCCTATTATTACCCTCCCTGATGGTTCTCAGCGTGAATACGACCGAGCTGTAACAGTCATGGATGTAGCTATGTCCATTGGTGCAGGTTTAGCAAAAGCGACGTTGGCAGGAAAAGTCAATAATCAGCTAGTCGATGCCTCAACCCTGATTGAACAGAATGCTAGTGTGCAAATTATCACCGCCAAAGATCAAGAAGGTGTTGATGTTATTCGGCATTCAACAGCACACTTGCTTGCACAAGCAGTAAAGCAATTATTTCCAGATGCGCAAGTCACTATTGGACCGGTCATAGAAAACGGATTTTATTACGATTTCTCTTATCATCGCTCGTTTACACCCGATGATTTAATGGCTATCGAAGCCAAAATGCACGATTTGGTAGCTAAAGATTTGCCAATCAATCGCAAAGTTTTATCCAGAGACGATGCTGTTAAATTTTTCACCGAGCTAGGTGAGGCATATAAAGCAGAAATAATACAGTCCATTCCTGCTAATGAAGATCTGTCATTGTATGAGCAGGGCGGATTTACCGATCTGTGTCGCGGTCCTCATGTGCCCAGTACCGGTAAATTAACGGCTTTCAAGTTAATGAAAATAGCGGGTGCTTACTGGCGAGGTAATTCTAACAACGAAATGCTGCAGCGAATTTACGGCACTGCATGGAATGATAAAAAAGAATTACAAGCCTATTTAAATCGTCTGGAAGAAGCCGAAAAACGGGATCATCGCAAACTGGCTAAAACCTTAGACTTATTTCACAGTCAAGAAGAAGCCCCCGGGATGGTTTTCTGGCATGAAAAAGGCTGGATAATTTATCAACAGGTTGAACAGTACATAAGACAAAAATTGCGCCATCATGGTTATGGCGAAGTTAAAACGCCTCAAGTAGTTGATCGTTCCTTATGGGAAAAATCAGGGCATTGGGACAAGTTTGGCAGCATGATTTTCACGACTCATTCTGAAAATCGTGACTATGCTATCAAACCTATGAATTGCCCTTGCCACGTGCAAATTTATAACCAAGGTATTAAAAGCTATCGCGATTTACCGATAAGACTCGCCGAATTTGGTTCCTGTCACCGTAATGAACCATCGGGTACATTACATGGTTTGATGCGGGTTAGAAACTTCGTGCAAGATGATGCACATATTTTTTGTACCGAAGAGCAGATTCAAGACGAAGTATCGGTATTTATTGATTTGCTTTTTGCTGTTTATAAAGATTTTGGCTTTGAAGAAGTTATTATTAAGCTATCTACCCGACCAGAAAATCGTGTCGGTGATGATGCCGTTTGGGATAAAGCAGAAACAGCTTTAGAACTTGCGCTTAATAACAAAGGCTTAAAATGGGATTTGCAACCCGGTGAAGGGGCATTTTACGGACCAAAAATAGAGTTTTCATTAAAAGACTGTATTGGTCGGGTTTGGCAATGTGGAACCATTCAGGTTGATTTTTCCATGCCGAATCGTCTAGATGCTAACTATATTGCTGAAGACGGTTCGAGACAAACCCCAGTGATGTTACATCGTGCCATATTGGGTTCATTAGAACGCTTTATTGGTATTTTGATAGAGCAACATGCGGGTAACTTCCCTGTCTGGCTTGCCCCTGTTCAAGTGGTGTTATTAACCATTACAGATCGACATGCCGAATATGCGTTACAATTGCTTCAATCCCTAGAACAGCAAGGTATTAGAGCAAAAATAGATTTGAGAAATGAAAAAATCGGGTTTAAAATCCGCGAGCACTCGATACAGAGAATACCGTATTTAGTGATTATTGGTGATAAAGAACTAGAGCAAAAAACTATCACTGTTCGTACTCAGAAGGGTGATGATTTAGGAAGTCTGACAATAGACAACTTTAACGAACGGTTAAAACAAGACATTGCAGATAAAAAATAAAAACTTGGGAGGATCTGAACATCGCTGCTAAAAAAGATGAAACACGCATCAATGATATGATTACCGCTAGGCGGGTCAGAGTCACCGGTGCAGAAGGGGAGTCGTTAGGTATAATCGCATTGGATGAGGCTAAACAGATTGCTTACGCAGCTGACTTAGATCTGGTAGAAATATCACCGAATGCAGATCCTCCCGTTTGTAGGATAATGAATTATGGCAAATACCAGTTCGAACTAAACAAAAAACTGCAAATTGCCAAAAAGAAGCAGAAGCAGATTCAGGTTAAAGAAATAAAATTCAGACCGGGAACTGACGAAGGTGACTATCAGGTTAAAATGAAAAGCTTAACCAAATTCCTAAACGACGGCGATAAAACAAAAATTACTCTGCGCTATCGTGGACGAGAAATGGCGCATCGTGAGATCGGTATGGATCAGCTTAAACGCATAGAAAAAGATTTGGAAGAAATAGCCATAGTTGAACAGTTCCCCAAAATGGAAGGTCGACAAATGGTTATGATAATGGCACCTAAAAAGAAAAAATAAAAGTATCCGTCAAATACTTTTGTCGTAATCGTTAGTACAGGATTTACTAACGGCATCACCTAAAAAAGATGCAACTAATTTTGTAGGGCCGTGCATTTTGCCTTACAGGGTTTATCTCATGGATTTTTTTATTGTTATTATTGGAGCAAACAAATGCCAAAAATCAAAACTAACCGTGGAGCCGCCAAGCGTTTTAGACGCACCGGTAACGGCGGTTTTAAATGTGGACAGTCACATCGTCGCCATATTTTGACCAAAAAATCCACTAAAAGAAAAAGACAGTTACGCAAGCCTACCTCTGTGCATCCATCAGATGTGCGTAT
>Ga0214192_1000265_pt1 | contig 33421 bp, 39 predicted proteins | sample TroBogEpilimnion_44_FD_153030 | JGI IMG/M metagenome (GOLD analysis project Ga0214192, IMG submission 153030) | Freshwater microbial communities from Trout Bog Lake, WI - 29JUL2008 epilimnion | ecosystem: Environmental > Aquatic > Freshwater > Lake > Epilimnion/Euphotic zone | place: Trout Bog... | reverse complement strand
GGGGGGGGGGGGGGGGTCGTGTCTTTTCTACGCGAGGAAACACGGGTCGAAAGAAAAAGTTTGCAAGGTTTCCGGGTTGCTGTTAGACTTCTCTTCGGTTGCAGAACAGCCCCGAGGGGCAGGAGAGACGGAGATGGCGAAGCCGATCACTGAAGCGATGGTGACGAAGGCGATGAAGCTCGCGGGCGCGCGCATCGCGAACCCGACCGCGCGCGCGTTCGCGCTGACCCCCTCGCTTCGGAGCTACTTCGAGGTCGACGTCGTCGACGGCTTCGACCCCGAAAAAAAAGAGCACCCGGGCGTGCGCGCGATGCGCGAGGGCTTCACGGGCACGCGGCTGCTGCTCGACGAGAGCGACCTCGCGGCGGCCCGGTGGGGCGCGCACGAACTCGCGAACCGCGCCGACGACTCCGGGCGGGGCGCAGGCAGCGACGTGCGTGCGTTCTACCTGTGCTGCTCGCAGCAGCTGACGAAGCTCGCGGACACGCTACGCGACGCGGCCGCGTAGCAGCCCCGCAGACGCATCCAAGGGCACCGGACGGGCGAGCATCCGCCCCCGGTGCCTTTCGTCGTCCCTAGCGCCCCCTACGCGCGCCCGGGTAGCTTCTCGGGATGGCCGCTCCCCTCGTCTGCGTTCCGACTTCTCCGATCCCCGGTCTCGAAGGCATCGACGTCTCGACGTTCCAGGGGCCGATCGACTGGCACGCGGTCGCCGCGGCTGCGATCGCGTGCGGGTGGATCCGCGAGGGCGAGAGCGACTGGTCGACCGCTGACGATCGATGGATCGAGAACTGGAAAGGTGCGCGTGACGCCGACTTCCTCGCGGGCCCGTACCACGCGATCCACGGCGGCGTAGATCCCCGCGTGCAGGCGCGGATCCTCCGCGACCGGTGCCGCGACTTCCGCCCCGGGCTCGACCTCGCGCCGATGCTCGACTGGGAGGTCGCCGGCGGCGGGCACGAGCCCGAGGACGCGCTCGCGTTCCTCGACGAAGGCGAGCGGCTCTTCGAGACGGAGTTCTTCGTCTACACGGGCCCGGGCTTCGCGGATCGCTGGCCCGCGCTGCGCGAGACCGCGCTCGCGACGCGGCCGCTGATCGTCGCGCACTACGGCGTGCGATCGCCGACGATCCCGAAGGCGTGGAAGCACGCGGTCGGGTGGCAGTACGCGGGCGACGACGGGTGCAAGGTGCCCGGCATCACGAGCCCGCGCGTCGACCACGACGTGTTCTTCGGCACGCTCGCCGAGCTGAAGGAGATGCTCCGCTCGATGGCGTTCGTGAAGGGCGTCGGGCCGGTCGAAGTCGAGCGCGCAAGCGCGAGCACGGGCGAGATCGCGGCGAGCCTGATCCCCGAACCCGCGTGACTTCTCCCGGGCGCGCGGCATCCTCCGCGTCCCATGAAGCAGATCATCCCCTGGCTCGTCGCGGCCTCGCTCACGTGGTTCGCGGTGCCGTCGGCGACGCAGCCCGGCCCGTTCGGCGGGCTCGCGCTCAACGGCGAGACGCCCGCGGCGTACCTCGCGCGGCGTGAAGCGATCGCGCGCGACATCGTGGCGGTCGCGTTCGATCCCAGCGAGGCGCCGGTCTTCGATGGCGCGAACGCGCGCGCCGACACGGCGCTGCTGATGATGTCGATCGCCTACTTCGAGAGCGGCTACGACCTCGGGGTCGACACCGGCAAGATCCGCGGCCCGCAGGGTGAGGTGTGCACGATGCAGGTCATGATCGACGGCGCGTACCGACCGGGCGTCGGGATGGTCACGCGCGAGGGCTGGACCGCCGCTGAGCTCATCGCAGATCGCCAGAAGTGCGACCGCGCGGCGCTGCACAAGCTCCAGGCGTCACGCGCGATCTGCTCGGACGCGAAGCACCCGCAGAACGCCACGCACAAGGCGCTCTCGGGCGCCGACGTGTTCTCGATCTACACGGGCGGACGGTGCTCGGATGGGAGCCGCTACGCCGCTCACCGCGTCGGGTTCGCGCGCACGTGGGCGAGCTCGCACCCGGCGCCATCGGCGTCGGGGTCGTGACGGAGCGCTCGCGCGCGTCGTAGGCTCGCGCCCTCACAGGAGGCGCGCAGCCATGCAGACCGAACAGCATCACGTCGTGGTCGTGGATCCGAAGGGCGAGTACTGGGAGGGGGCGATCGTCGACGCGACGACCGCGGGCGTGCTCACCGCGCGCGGCGTGATCGTGCTGCCGGTGGCGGCCGAGCTCTTTCACGTCTCCGCGGTGGGCGGGTACTTCAAGCGCGCGTGGGGCGCGGGCTGGCCGCTGCCGAAGCACCCCGGGCTCGCGTGCCCGATGCTGCTCTTCGTGACGCAGCGGCAGACCGCTCTGCACTGGGTCGCGCGCATCGTGCGCGACGTCGAATCCGACGAGCGCGTGGGCTTCAACGGCCTCGTGCGCATCACGCCGGACTCGACGCAGGCTCTCGCGCAGCGCCCGGGCTTCGTCGCCGACGAGCGCGAGCCCGCGTTCGACCTCTCCACGCTCGGCGACGAGCGCGAAGACGGCGGCTGGGTGATCCGCGGTCGCGCGAAGGTCTTCGCGCCGAGCGACGGCTACATGGGGCTCGCGCTCTACGGCGCCGGACCGGGACTCCGTGTAGCCTGGGCCGCTGTGAGCCTGGCCTGACGATCGAAAAACGTTTTTCGATCGCGGCGTCGGGCCGAGGAGCTGCCGATGCGCGTGCACAAGAGGTTCTCCCGTTGGAAGGGTGGTGGCGGACCCGCTGGATCGATCGCACTCGGCGCCGACACGGTGCCGGGCGCGCCGGTCTACACGGTCTCTGCGCCGGTGCCGGTGCTGCCGACCGAGCTCGACAACGTGCTCGTGCATCGGTTCACGGACCTCAACGGGTGGCCGGTGCACCGCATCGCGGTCGGCTACAACTTCAAGGGCGTCGGGACGCCGGTGACGCTCCCGGTCTCGGTCTACGTCTTCGACGGTGAGACGCAGCGCTGGTACCTGATGGGGCCGACGACGAGCAGCGTGATCACCCCGCCCGCGCTCACCGACGGGCAGTTCACGTTCTTCGATTCGGTCAGCGTGCCTCCGCGCGCGAAGACCGGCTCGATGCTCGATCTCGCGCAGGCGTCGTCGGGCTCGCAGGAGCTGCTGATCATCGTGAGCGACCACGCGGGCAACACCGCGCCGAACGGCGAGCACGAGATCCTCGTCGCGCCGGACCTGACCACGATCGGCTACTGAGGGCACCCGATGATCCGCGACTCCATCATCCGCGCACGCGAGCTGCTTGGCGTCGCGATCATCCGTGCTGGCCTCTGGGTGGCCGCGTTCAAGCCGCCGTTCTCGCCCGAGAGCGAGGCCGCATTCGTCGGCATCGAGGAAGACGACGAACGCCCGATCCCGCAGGTGGAGCTCTCCCCCGCGGCTCGGGCGATGGTCGATGAAGTGCGGCGCGCGACCGCCGATCCTCCGCCGCCGGCGGTGGTGCGGCGCGGGTCGCTTGCGGATCGGATCGCGCGAGCTCGCGCGGGAGGCTGACGGATGTCGATGATGGCGAACGGGCGGATGGTCGGTTCCCCCTCCTACGGGCGCGCGGTCGGTGGCGCGGATCCGTTCGCCGGCCAGGGGCCTGGGTTCGCGCCGATGCGCGCGATCCTCGACACCGCGCGCTTCCGCGAGCTCGATCGGCGTCAGCAGTACCTGGAGTGCCGTCAGCACGACGCGAAGCTCGTGGACTTCGACGGCCGCCCGATCGCGAAGGCGAGCGGCGCGATGGCGACGCAGCCGCTGCTCTCGCAGGAGAAGGTCCCCTATTTCGTGCCGATGCGCGCGCGCCGCCCGCACTCGCCGTACCGGCTCGGGCCGATCATCGTCGGCGCGTTCACCAACCTGCTGTTCGGCAAGAATCGGTTCCCGCAGCTGCGCGTCGACGCCGACGACAAGCGCCGCGACTTCACGCAGGCGACGTCGCGGCTCGCCGGGCTGCCGGTGAAGATGATTCGCGCGCGCAACCTCGGCGGCGGGATGGGCTCGGTCGGCACGTCGTGGTCGTTCGTGAACGGGCGGCCGCGCGTCGAGGTGCACAACACCAAGAACATCTTCGTGCACGAGTGGTTGGATCGCTCCGCGCTGATCCCGGCGTGGGCGACCGAGTGCTACCTGTTCGAGAAGGAAGAGTGGGACGAGACGAAGCGGAAGTGGGTGCTCAACTGGTTCTGGCACCGCCGCGATTGGACCGAGGACGCCGACATCACCTTCGAGCCGGTGCGCTTCGATCGCACGATCGAGATCCCCTCGTGGAAGGTCGACAAGGAGAACGAGCACGGCGAGCACGGGTGCCACTTCCACTGGTGCCAGAACATCCCGAACGAGGATGAGATCGACGGGCTGCCCGACTACGACGGGCTCTACGAGACCTGCGACATCCTCGACATCCTCTACTCGGTGCTCGCGCGCGGTGGCGTGCTCAACCTCGACCCGACGCTGAAGCTCAAGATGGACCCCGAGGCCGTCACGCGCGGCGCGTTGAAGAAGGGCTCGGACAACGCCATCGTCACCGGCAAGGACGGCGACGCGTCGTACATGGAGCTCGCCGGCACGAGCATCGAGGCCGGGCTGAAGCTGTTCGACTCGAAGCGCCGCAGCGCGCTGGAGACCGCGCAGTGCATCATCCCGGACCCGAGCGAGATCGCCGCGAACGGCGTGAGCTCGGTGACGATCGAGACGCTCTTCGAACCGATGCTCGGCAAGGCCGCGGTGCTCCGTGAGCAGTACGGCGCGCTCATCGTGCGGATGCTCGACCAGATCAACTCGGTCGCAGCGGCGAAGGTCGGCACGACGGTCAAGGTCGCGGTCAAGAACGACGACGGCTCGGACGGCGAAGAGGAGCAAGAGGTCTCGCTGAACTACCCGCCGCGCGTCGAGCGCGAGCCGGTGGTCGACGAGGACGGGAACACGACCGGCGAGGAGACGATCAAGACCATCGAGCGCGAGCCCGGTGACGCGGGCGAGGTGGAGCTGCAGTGGCCGCCGTGGTTCGCGCCGACCGTGGACGATCTCTCAAAGGCGGCGCCGGCGCTCGCGAGCGCGACGGGCGGCAAGGCGTTCATGACGCAGAAGACGGCGACGCGGTACGCGGCCGCGCTGCTCGGTCAGGATCCGGACGCCGAGTGGACGGCGATGCAGAGCGGGCACGCCGAGGAAGAGGCGAAGACGGCGGCGATGCTCGGCGACGCCGACGCGGCCGCGGTCGGTTCGGTCACGCACACGCAGGAGCTTCCGAGCGGCGCGACGATCTCGCGCAGCCTCGAAACCGGAGCGAAGCCCGCGGACGCCGAGGGCGAAGGCGAGAAGCCGAAGGGCAAGGGGGGCATCACCCTCGCACCGACGGATCTCGCGACGATCATCACGGTCAACGAGGCGCGCGAGAGCGTCGGTCTGCCGCCGCTCAGCGGCCCGGGCGGCGAGCTCACGATGGCTGAGTTCAAGGCGAAGAACGCGAAGCCGATCGCGGCCGCGGCGAACGCCGAGACCGGGAAGATCGGCGAGCCCCCGAAGGCGGACGCCCCGAAGGCACCGCCGCCGGGCATGCCGGGCGCGCCTGGAGGCGCTGGGAAGGGCGCGTCCACCTTCGGCAAGGCGCCTGCCCCCCCTGGAGCCAAAGACGCGTCAGCGGGGCCGCCGGCGCCGCCCGGTAAGCCTCCCGCGGAGGAGTGATGGCGAACCCGAAGGCAGCCGCGCAGGCGCGCGCGGTGCTCGCGAAGAACCGAGCCGAAGTGCTGCGCATCTCCTCGGAGAAGGGGGTGCGCGCGACGCAGGGGATGCTCGCGGACTCGGCGCGTGACCTGGAGAAGCGGATCCGCGAAGCCGTCGGCCGCGGGCTCGGCGACGACACGTTCACGCAGGCGCAGCTGCGCGCGACGCTGGAGCAGGTGAAGCAGGTCCAGCGCGAGCTGAACAAGAAGCTGCGCTCGCAGATCCTCTCGGGCGGCAAGACCGCAGCCGAGGCCGCGGCGGTGAACACGGCCGAGTACCTGCGCAACGCGGACGAGGCGTTCCGCGGTGTCGGCGTGCAGCCGCTCGCGCTCAACGAGGCGCGGATGCTCGACGCGGCGGTGCAGGGGTCGCAGTCGTCGATCCTCACGCGGCTCGCGAGCTCGGGAGAGCCGATCTCGCGCGTCGGTCGGCACGGCGAGCTCGTGGAGCCGCACCCGGCGAAGGAGGGGATCCTCACCCGCTACGGGATTGAGACGATCGGGGTCTTCGAGTCGACGCTCCAGCGCGGGCTCATCGCGCGCAAGTCGTTCTCCGAGATGCGCGAGGACATCACCGCGGAGTCGCCGTTCCTGCAGGGCGCGCCGAAGTACTGGGCCGAGCGGATCGTGCGCACCGAGATCATGGGCGCGTTCAACCGCGGCGCCTTCGAGGCCACGCGCGAGGCCGACGAGGAGCTCGGCGACGTCGTGAAGATCCTCTCGGCGAACTTCGACGACCGCACGGCGTCGGACTCGTACGCGGTGCACGGGCAGATCCGGCGCCCGACCGAGGCGTTCGAGACGTGGACCGGGCTCATGCAGCATCCGCCCGCGCGCCCGAACGATCGCGAGGCGATGATCACGCACCGGATCTCGTGGGAGATCCCGGCGGAGCTCGAACCGCGCGATCCCGGCGAGGTGGCCGAGCGCTGGGCGTCCGAGCAGCCGAAGAAGCATCGCAAGGGCTACAAGCCGAAGACGATGCCGGCGATCCCGGCGCGGTCGACGGTGCCGATCGAGCAGTTCGGCAAGCCGACGAAGCGACCGCCCCCGAAGGCGAAGGAGCGCGAAGAGCGCGAGCCCGAGGAGCAGGCGGCGGAGCGTGAGACGGACGATTGATTGCCGGGGCTCTGAGCGGCTGGTACCTCTCGAACACCCGCTGCGATTGAAAAACGTTTTTCGATCGCGGCCGCCGGAGGATCCGATGACCGCCAAGCCCTTCCGTCTCACGCCGACGCCCGCGCCTGCCGGTCACACCGACGGCGAGATCGCGACCCTCGATGCGCGCGACCACGGGCTCATCGATCGCGACCGCAGCGTGATGCCGACCGACGTGTCGCCTCCGCGACCGCCGGCGGTGGCGGACAAGAATCGCCCGATGGCGAAGCCGTTCCGCGTGCAGTGACCTGACCCGAGATCGAAGGAGATCGACACCGATGGCCGACCAGAACCACCCCTCGTTCATTGCCGACGCGGCCGGCTCTGCCGGCGTCTCGACCAAGCCCGCTTCGGGTGGAGCTCCCCCGAAGGATCTCTTCCCGAACCGCAACGCGTCGCCGGCGTCGGCGAGCCCCGCGGGCACGCTGCCCGACGACCTCTTCCCGATGCGCCGCCAGGAAGCGCGCACCTCGAAGCCGGGCGCCTCGCCGGATCCCGCGAGCGTCGTGCCGGGCACGTTCCCGCACCAGGACACGCCCGCTCCGGGGATGCCGCACGCGCGGACGCTCTCGATGCCGAAGCCGTTCAAGCTTCACGGCTGATCCATGCCGAACGCGACCCTCACCGGCAATCTCTACGTCCAGCCGTCTGACGCCAGCGGGAGCTTCCCCGCGGGCGCGACGACGATCCCGCTGGCGCTGTCGCCGTCGCCGAAGTCGCTCGCGGTGGATACCGGGGTGGTGAAGCGAACGGTGACCAGCTCGAGCTCGCCGGCGACGCTCTCGGGCGTCGGCGCGGCGGACACGGTCACGCAGGGGTCGTTCCTCTACTTGCGGTCCAACGCGCCGATGCTGGTGACGCTCACGCAGAACAACCCCGCGGGCGGAACCACGGTGGCGGTGCTGGCGGTGGGGAGCTCGACGGGCGGCGGGCTGCTCGTGATGGAATTCGATCCGACGCGCTACCTCGTCGGGCTCTCCGCACAGGGCAGCGGGACGATCGAGTACCTCGTGGGCGGACCACAGTAGGCGCGCGCGAAGGCCGAGAGGGGGTCGTGGCCGAGAGGCCGCGGCCCCTTCTGCTTTTCGGCAGACGGTGAGCGTGTAGTCTCGCGCTCGGCACGACGGCGTCGCGCCAAGTACCACCGTCGAAAGGACACACCAGCGATGGCCACCAAGGACTACTCGAACACCCTCGTGGGGCGCCTCAACAACGCGCTCATGACCACGCTCTCGACGCTCTTCCAGATGATCGCGCTGGGGTCGTTCATCCGCACCTCGCGCACGTTCCTCCGCAGCAAGGCGGTCGACACGACGATCAACCCGTACGTGCTGCCGACCGCGGTCAACTCGTACACGCTGCCCGAAGCGGCGAAGTGCCACACGATCAAGAGCGTGTACGCGCGCGGCGGCACCGGGACGAAGGGCCTGCTCACGATCGACCAGCCGCTCCACTCGGCGGTGAACACTGCGCCCGCGGCGGGGCACTGCTCGGTCTCGCCGAACGGTGATCTGATCTTCGCGAGCGCCGACGCGTGGACGCTGCTCGACATCGTCTACGAGCCCGAGAAGTACGACGTCGTTGAGCTCGTGCTCCCCGTCGTCGCGGCCACCGGCGTGTGCGCGATCCCCGCGGCGTACGTCACGCGCGGCGTGCTCTTCCTGATCGAAGCGGAGTCGCTCGTCGGCACCGTGATCGGCAAGGAGATCATCCAGGCGACCACCGACAGCTCGCCGGCCACGACGAAGGCGAACCTCAAGCTCGCGAAGGACAACGTGCTTTTCGCGACCGCCGATGCGGTCACGCAGGCGCGCGTGAAGCTCGCGGTGGCGAGCGCGATCGACGTCGACACGCAGCTCGAAGCGACCACCACGGCGCTCTGATCTGATCCTCGCGACGTGACAGAAGGGCGCGGCCCGGCGAGATTGCTCGCACGGGTTCGCGCCCTCTCTGTTTTCGAAGCGAGCCCGGAGGAGAATCACATGGCTGTCGACGGCGCGACCGGTACCGAGATCGAAGGCGGAGTTGCGAAGGGCGTGGAGCCGGCGAAGGCGCCGCCCGCTGCGGGTACGCCCCCCGCGCCCAAGGTGGAGACCAGGACCGAGACGCCGGCGGCTGCGAAGCCCGGCGACGGCGCGCACGAAGCGCGCGACCTCGACGACGATGCCGAGCCCGATGAGAAGGAGCTCTACAAGTTGAGCGGCACGGCGCTCAAGAAGCGGCTCGGCCGCTACTCGAAGAGCCAGCTCAAGGAGCACTTCGGCACGGCGAACGTCGACGAGGTGAAGGCCAAGCTCAAGAAGCTCGACGCGCTCGAAGCGAAGGCCGAGGAGGAGCGCAAAGCGAAGCTCACCGAGGACGAGAAGACGCGCGAGGAGCTCGCCAAGGAGCGATCGCGTGCGGAGGCCGCGGAGGCGCGCGCGCAAGACCTCGAAGACCGGCACGTCGTGACCACGCAGGAGCGGCGCATCTCGACGCTCGCCGAGAAGCACATCGACGGCGACCTGGTCGACGACGCGATGGAGCGGTTCGCGAAATACGTGATGCGCGAGCTCTCGCCGAAGGAGGCCGCGAAGCTCGACGACGAGAAGATCGCGAAGTGGTTCGAGGAGCTCGCGAGCTCGAAGCCGAAGTTCGCGCGTGCGGTAGCCGCTGCGCCGACGCGCGAGGCCGAGAAGGAGCGCACGAAGACGCCGCTCAACAACGGCCACGACGGCAAGAAGCCGCCGTCCAAGAAGAGCTCGGACGTGACCTTCGATCCGGCGCGCATGAACCCGAAGCACCCGCAGGCGTACTCGGCGAAGGAGCTGAAGGGGCTGAAGGATCAGGGGCTCTGGTAGCGGCTGACGCGCGGCAACGAGCGCGCGCGTGGCGAGCCTCGGAGAGAGATCTCCGGGGCTCGTTGCGTTCTCGGGCTTGACGTCGCGCTGGATCGCGCTGGATGCTCTCGATCGCAACGGGCTGATCCCACACGCAGACGCCGGCGGTAACAGGCGGGGAACCGGGATCCGAATCGCTGCTCCACTGGTGCGCACGCGCGCGCCGAGCACTCGGAGGTTCCCCCATGGCTGGCATTGTCCTCGGCATTCCCGCGACCGTTCTCGATCTCAATCAGAAGGGTCTGCTCGCTCGCTACTTCTACGACGGCCTCTTCCCGAACCTCGCGTACCGCGCGGAGTTCCCCTTCGAGCAGTGGGACGCGCAGAGCGGCCAGGAGCTCTACGAGACGCGCTCGGGGCTGATGACGCCCGTGGTCGAGCCGCTCGCCGTCGGCGCCGAGCCGCAGCCGCAGGAGGTGCCGTACGAGCAGTGGCTCGTGCAGCTGAACCTCATCGCGTCGGCGATCGACGTGCACATGCCGACGAGCGTCACGAGCAACGCGGACCTCTTCCTGAACAAGGTGAAGACCTTCGGCCTCCAGGCCGGGCAGAGCGTGAACCGCGTCGCGCGCAACGCGATGATCAAGGCGTACATCTCGGGGCAGTCGAACCTGATCTCGGCGGCCGTCGCCGGTGACACGACCCTCCGCGTGGCCGCGATCAACGGCTTCACGACCGTGCTCAACACCTCGGTCAGCGCGAAGCCGCAGGCGGTCTCGCCGGCGAACCCGCTGCCCGTCACGGTGTGGAACGGCGGCACCGGCATCACCGCGAACATCATCGGCTACGTCGCCGACGATCCGACCGACCAGTATGGGCCGGGCACCCTCTACCTGCAGGCCGCGCTCGGCGGCGGTGGGGCTCCGATTCGCTCCCCGATCGTCAGCGCCGACGCGCCCACGGTCATCCGCGCCTCGGGCGGTCTCTCGGTCGATGCCATCGGTGCGAGCGACACGCTGCAGCTGCAGACGATCATCAACGCGGTCGCCGTGATGCGGTCGAACAACGTCGCCCCGCACGACGACGGCTTCTATCACGCGCACATCAGCCCGGTCGGCAACGCCGGCATGTTCGCGGACCCGGTGTACCAGCGCCTGAACCAGTCGCTGCCCGAGGGCGCGGCGTACAGCTCGGGCTTCATCGGCCACACGAGCGGCGTCATGTTCTACATGAACAACGAGGCGCCGAATCAGCTGAACTGCGGCGCGCGCACCGCGACCGGCACCAAGGCGTACTACTCGCGCGAGATCGGCGGCGAGTCGACGAACAACGCGGGCGTGAACATCGGCCGCGTTCTGATCACCGGCGCGGGCGTCGGCTACGAGAAGGGTCTCGACGAGAGCCTCTACGTGAGCGAGGCCGGGCTGCTCGGCAAGACGGGCGAGTTCGACGTCATCAACAACGGCATCTCGGTCTTCGCCGAGCGCGTGCGCCTCTACCTGCGTTCGCCGCTCGACCGCCTCGGCCACTACGTGTCGGCCGCGTGGTCGATCACGACGGCCTTCGCGATCCCGACCGACATCACTGCGCCGAGCGGCCCGCAACGGTTCAAACGCTCAATTGTGATCGAATTCGCCCAGTAATCGCTGATTTCTGGGGTTCGCGGCATCGTTGATCCGATGCCGCGGGTTCGACTCAAGACGTGCACGAAGTGCGGCACCACGAAGCGGGTCACCGAGTTCAAGCGCCAGAAGCGCAAGACCGGTTACTTCCCGACTTCGTGGTGCCGTTCTTGTTTGAACGATGCGTCGAAGCTCTCGATGCGCGAGCACTTGAAGAAACCCGGTGTGCGCGAACGCTTTCGTGAGAAGGACAAGCGGCGCTACCACGAGGTCATCAAGCAGACGCCCGAGCTGCTCGAATCCGAGCGCGCTCGAAAGCGCAATGCGATGCGCAATCGGACACCCGAGCAGAGGGCTGCGTTCGCCGCGTACCTCGTCGAGTACAACGCGCGTCCCGCGGTGCGTGCGGCGCGGATCGCATACGAGCGCGCATGGCGCGCTGCGAACCCCGAGCTCGTGCGCGCAGGGCAGGCGCGCTACCACGCGACGCCGAAGGGGAAGGCGAACGGCGCCGCCCAGGCTCGGAAGTGGCGCGCGCTGATGAAGGGCGCTGCGCGGTGCGACCTCACGCGCGACGAGTGGGAAGCGATCGTCGCCGCGCACGGCGGTCGATGCGCGTACTGCGGGTGCAAGCCGCGAACGATCACGATGGACCACGTGACGCCGCTCTCGCGCGGTGGCGATCACACGGCGTCGAACGTCGTGCCGGCGTGTCTCCCGTGCAACTCGCGCAAGAACGATCGGACGCTCGCCGAGTTCCTCGCAGCAGGGTGATCCTCACGGGTCGGCGCCGCTTTGCTATTGTGGCCGCTGGAGGTGCAACCCCGATGGCCCGTAATCAGATGCCGAGTGCTCAGAAGACCGTGACTCCCCAGGCCGACTCCGGTGCTGGATTCGTGACCCGCCCGATTGGGTCGGGCGTCGTTCCGCCGATGCGCGGTGGGACTGCGGGCGTGATCCCCGCGCAGGCGCCGCGCGCGTCGAGCCAGCAGGCGCTCGTCGTCGGCAACGCGGTACGCGCGGAGCGCGAGGGCGCGCCGAAGTCGCGCACGTACCGAGTCGTGAATGGCGGACACGTCGTGATCAGTGGCTTCCGCGTGGCGATGCGCGCGGGCAAGCTGATCGAGAACACGCAGTACGACGTGCAGGGGCTGATCGACCAGGGGCTCGTGCTCGACGAGATCAACCCGCCGCCGGTCGTGGCGCCGGTGGTCGAGAAGCCCGCGGACGATGAGCCGGTCGTCGGCGAGACGACGGTGTAGGAATTCGATCGCGGAGGAGGTGACTCGTGTCCGTTCAGGTGAGCCCCGAAGACCAGGTCCGAGCGCGCAAGCATCTCGGCTACTTGAACGTGACGAGCGCGATGACCTTCAACGGGGGCATCCCGGCGGCGACGCAGACGCAGTTCATGATCGAGGGAGCGTTCCCGAAGATCCTGCCCGAGGCGCTCACGCTCTTCCGCGACTACCTCTGCAAGCTCGATCAGATCGAAGAGACGCTCGCGGAGTCGATGCCGGACCTCGAAGCGAAGAAGGTCGGCTCCATCGAGCTGCGCGACGACCACTTCGAGAAGCTCGTCCAGCGCTACAAGTATTGGCGCAGCTCGCTCGGCAACCTGCTCGGCGTGATGCCCAACCCCTTCGACTTCCGCTTCGGCGGATCGATGGCCGGCGACGGGCCGTCGGGTGTCGGTGGCGGGATCAACGTGTCCGTCGCGCACTGAAAGAAGGACCCGATGAAGCTCGGAATTGGTCGTGTGGGTGGGCTCGTGCTCGGCCTCGGAGTCGCAACGAGCGGCGTCGGCGCGACGTGCGCGCAGGCGAAGCAGGACACGAAGTGGGCGATCGGCCAGACGCAGGCCGCGTGCGTGATCGTGAACATGCTTCTGCCGACGGCGACGGTGGCGTCGATCTGCAAGGTCGACGCGGTGCTCGTGCCGTGGCTCGACGTGATGCTGACGGCGCACCGCACGGTGATGGCGAAGGTGCGCGGCGAGAGCTGCGCGCCGGTTGCCACCCCCGACGCCGGCACGGGCGGCTAGGAGGCCTCCGGTGCCCAAGCCCCGCCCGCTCTCCCCTGCCGAGGCGAAACGCACGCTGGTGGCCCGCATGGGGCCGACAGCGGATCGCGTGCGCCAGATCGCGACCACGCTCGGGGCTCGCCCGTATCGGGTGTTCCTCGTGTGGACGCGCGCGACCGGGGAAGAGCGTGGCGAGGGCACGGACCTGGAGATCGCGCGCACGGAGATCTTGCCGACGCCGGTGGTCGAGTCGCTGGACGCGATCACGCGTGGCGCGTTCGCCGGCGGCGCGTACCCGGTGGGGTCGATCCGGCTGCGCGAGGTGTCGACGTCGTTCAACGCGTCGACGCTCACCGGCAAGATGCTGCCCGACGGGCGGCGCGTGGACACGATCCCGCAGCCCTGGGACTTCTACTACGAGGTCTTCGAGGACGGCCGGCACGAGATCGACCCCGAGCCGATGAAGTTCCGGCTGCTCTCGCCACCGGTGAACGACGCCGAGAACGTGCAGTGGATCATGGCGATGGAGCGGGTCGAGCAGTTCGGTGGCGCGACGCCGATCCCGGGCAAGACGCCCGGCGCTCCGTCGCCGTGCGACGACGACTGATAGCCTAGGGGCATGGAGAGCTTCGACATCAGCCAGCTCGGCGAGCTCGCCAAGTCGGTCGATGCGAAGGTGCAGGACGGGATCCGGCGCGGCGTCTACAGCGCCGCGCTGCACCTGCTCTCGCACATCAAGTCGACGGTCATCCCGAACACGCCGACGGACGTGCCGGGAACCCACATGCCGGTGGGCATCCGCGGCGCGTACAAGGCCGCGTGGGAGATCACGCGCACGCCGCAGGGCGCGGACGTCTACAACTCGCTGCCCTACGCGCCGATCATCGAGTGGGGTGCGCGCGCGAAGAACATCAAGGTCGGGCGCGTGATGATCGACGCGCTGACCGAGTGGGTGATCGCGAAGGGGTTCGTGAAGCCCGAGCCCGGGCAGGACCCGGCGAAGGCCGCGCGCGCGGCCGCGTTCGGGATCGCGATGGCGATGACCAAGCGGGGCATCTTCGACGAGGGGCGCGGGCTGCGCGTGATGGGGCGCGCGCTGCTGAAGGCGCAGGAGTACATCCAGGCCGAGGTCACGAGCGAGCTCGCGCGGTAGGCTCGCGGCATGCCGACCTTCTCGGAGACGCTCCGCTCGCTCATCTGGGGCCTGCCGTTCGGCGAGGTTGTGCCTCCTCGCGACGATCCGCCCGCGCCCCCGCACGATGGGCGCACGGCGGCGCTCAAGGTGCTGCGGCTCTACCTGACCGAGCTCACGTTCTTCCGCGCCGGTGACGCGAGCGGTCCGCCGATCCGGTTCCAGATCCCGAAGGCGAACATCAAGATCGAGCCCGCGGAGAGCGTCGACGACGCGCAGATGCCGGCGGTGACGTTCGTGCCCGGCGACGGCGCGAGCTCCTCGCTCGGGTGCGGCGCGTACGTCGAGGAGACCTCGCGCGACGTGTTCGCTCCGGGGACGGTCGTGCATTGGATGAGCGAGTACAAAGAGAAGTTCGTGATCGAGGTCGTGACGCCGACGATCGCGATGCGGCGCGGGATCGTGGCGGGCATCGTGAAGGCGATGAGCCCGACCGAATTCATGTACGGCATCCGCTTCAAGATGCCGGCGTACTTCGACCAGCTCGTGTGCTTCACGATCGAGCGGCGCACGCTCTCGAAGGACTACGGCAGCAACACGAAGCGCCGGTTCATCGCCGAGATCACGGTGGAGATGACGCTCACCGAGGTCGCGCTGGTGAACTACGTCGAGACGCAGATGAGCACGACGGTCGACGTGAAGGCCGCGGGCTCGCCGTTCGACCCGGCGACGCTCGTCGCGCTCGGCGACGCCGGCGAGACCGACCCCGCGCCGTGATCGAAAAACGTTTTTCAATCGCATCCCGGCGCCAGGGCGTCGCTGCGTGACACCGCCGACCCGTGCGTGCGAGGCTCGCCCCATCGAGACCGGAGGCGCGCCCGGGACCGAGAACCCCGACGGAGGCGTTCGATGTTCGTCCGCAAGTTCACGGCTGATCCCGGTCTCGATGTCCTGCTCCAGATCGAGGCCGTCAACATCCTCGACCTCACCCCGCCCGATTCGATCACCGCGGTCGGCGCCGGCAAGGTGCTGCTGGTCGGCGAGTTCGAGAACGGCCCGTACGGCGTGCCGACGGACGTGCTCAGCGCGACGGACGTGCAGACCACGTTCGGCGGCGTCGGCTACATCGGCGGCACGCTCTCGCAGACCAACAACCCCTGCGCGCGCATCCGGTACGCGGACGGCGCGATCGCCGGCGAGACCTGGAACGGCAACGGGCTGATCCAGCTCTCGGGCAAGAAGTTCTCGGCGCTGCAGCTGTGCCGCGTCGACACCTCGGTCGGTTCGGTGCAGTTCTCGAACCTGCCCTTCCTCCTCGGTGCAAGCGCGTTCCGCTACGTGCTCGCCGCGGGGCAGGTGCTCGCGCTCGACCTCGGTGCCGGGCAGGTGAGCGCGACGTTCGCCGCGACCGCGGCCACCGTCTCGGGCGTCGGTGCCGGCACGCCCGCGGGCTTCGTCGGCGGCGAGACCCTGGTCATCGGCTACGACGACATCAACGCGCGGCCGAACTTCACGGTCACCTTCCTCGCCGGCGACACGACGGTCAACGCGGTCATCGCGCGGATCAACCTCTACGCGGGCTTCGCCTTCGCCGACAACAACGGCGGGCAGGTGCGGCTCACCGGGCGGCAGCTCGGCACCGGCGGCGCGGTGCGCATCGTCTCGGGGAGCGCGGGCGTGCTCACCGCGCTCAACCTCACGGTGGCGACCACGAACGGCACCGGCGACGCGGCGAACATCGCGCAGGCGACGGCGGCCGAGATCAAGATCAAGGTCGAAGCTGCGATCGCGGGCACGCTGGTCGACACGCTCTCGGACGGCACGCTGCGCATCTCGGCGACCGCGGCCTCGACCATCACGGTCGGCACCAACACGACGGCCACCGCGCTCGGCTTCGTCGTCGGCACGACCGCGGCGAAGGCGACCCCGACCTCGGGGCTCATCCCCGCGGGCACCGTGATCACCAACGGCACCCCGCTCGCGACCAAGACCTTCGTCACGACGCAGGACATCGCGTTCAGCGCGAGCGGCGTGACGGTCGGCGGTGACGGCGTCTCGTCGACCGCTCCGTGGTCGGTGCCGGTGCGACACGCGACCGACGACGGCACCGGGCTCGCGGCCGCGGCCGCGTACCTGAACACCGTGTCGAGCTCGACGCCGATCGTCGCGGGCTCGTTCTCGGTGACCAACGCGCAGGCAACGAGCGCCGCGCTCACCGAGACGCAGATCGACGCCGCGTACCAGACAGCGCTCAACGCGACCCTCGATCCGAGCTCGGCGAGCTCGGACGTGAACATCATCTACGCGGCGCGGCAGTCGAACGCGGTGCGCAACGCGCTGCGCGCGAACGCGCTCACGGCGAGCGCCGGTGGGTGCCTCGGCCGCATCGCCATCGTCCGTCCGCCGCTCGGCACGCCGAAGGCGGCTGCCAAGTCGACGACCGCGGCGCCGGGCGTCGGCGCGTACCGCGATCAGCGCGTGATCTACGTCTGGCCGGGCGTGAACACGATCGTTCCGGTGCTCGCGCTCGTCGGGCTCTCGGGCGGCACCGGGTTCACCGCGGACGGCTCGGTCGACGTCGGCGCGGACGGCTTCCTCGCCTCGATCATGAGCCAGCAGCAGCCCGAACAGAACCCGGGCGAGCAGACCGACTACCTCGTGGCGGTGAACGGTCTCGACACGCAGGCGCGCGCGCAGTCGAAGGCGAGCCCGCTGCTCGTCGCCGACTACACGGCGTTCAAGAAGGCCGGCATCTGCGCGCTGCGCATGGACGCGGGCGTGCCGGTCTTCCAGAGCGGCGTGACGAGCGTCGATCCGACGGCGAGCCCCTCGCTGGTGAACATCAACCGCCGGCGCATGGCGGACTACATCGAGGACTCGATCGCGATCTTCGCGAAGAAGTACGGCAAGAAGGTCAACACGCAGGCGCGCCGCAAGGCGTTCGCCGGGCAGATCCGGAGCTTCCTCACGGGGCTGCTCTCGGCGAAGCAGCCGGCGGCTCAGCGCATCGCCGGCTTCACCGTCGACGCCATCACCGCGAACACGCCTGACACGATCGCCGCGGGGCTGTTCCGCGTGATCGTGAACGTGCGCACGCTCTCGACGATGGACTGCATCGTCATCCAGGCGACGGTCGGGACCACGGTCTCGGTGGTCGAGCAGCTTCCGCAGGCCGCGTGAGTCGCGGGTAGCTCGAAAGGAGAATGCACGTGGCCAAGCAGCGAATTCGCGGTCAGGAAGTTCAGGTACTCATCACGCGTGGCGGCGACCTGGAGGACACGCTCACCGAGGTCCAGGGGTTCAACTTCGAGCCCGAGTTCGAGATCAAGTCGCAGGGCTATCTCGGCGAGAAGACGAACCGCAAGGACACGATCTACAACGGCGTGAAGGGGGACATGGAGCTCCACCTCCACACGTCGGATTGGTTCAAGCTGGCCACGTCGATCAAGGACAAGGCGACGCGCGTGACGCCCGACGTGGTCTACAACGTCGTCGCGGTCTGCAACTTCCCCGACGGCACGACGCCGAGCGTGCTCTTCCCGGACATCTCCTGGGGCTCGACGCCGGTGTCGATCAGCAGCCGCGGCGATTACGTGAAGGTCAAGATGTCCTTCGAGGGTGAGGACTTCGAAGTAGAGCTCTGAGACTCGGCCGCCCGCACACGCGGGCGTCGATAGGCGCGATCGGACCGAGCTCGTCTCCCTGGCGAGCTCGGTGAATGTGGCCCCAGCGGGGAGGAATCCGGGTCTCGGTCCGGTCGCGCCTCCACCCCGCTGGGGTCTTTCCTATTTGGGCTCCAGCAGCGCGCGCACGCGCCGCCCGAGGTGCTTCTCCACGATGTCGCGCGGGTTCTCGCGCGCGGTGTAGAGCTCGCCGGCGAAGTGGTTCGTGAGGTTGATGAGCGTGCGCCGACGCCCCTCCGCGTAGGCGTCGCTGACGCGCTTCTCGGTCGCGGCGTCGTCGCTCACTTGGCGACCTGCCGCCGGCGGCGCAGCACGATGATCTCGCCTCCATCGAGCTCGCCGGTCGTGCACGCGATGACCTCGGCGAGCGCGCGGAGCTTCTCCACGAGCTCGAACTTCGTGAGCGCGTGGAGCTCGGTGAGCGAGTCACCGAAGCGGGTGCCGCTGGCCTCGGCGGTCTTGATCGCCATCGAGAGCGGCGGGACTCGGATGCTTGGCGGGATGCGCGTGGTGATGGGAGCGGGCTTCGGAACGGACTTCGGTTTGGTCGCCATGCGCTGATCGATGCCGCGCGTCGGTGTAGCCTCCGGCTCTGGAGGCGCGAACCATGGACGAGAAGACGAAAGACCTGTTCACGAACGCTGCAGCGGCGTCGATCGAGAAGCGGATGTCGGACGAGGAGGCCGCAGAGATCGCCGAGGAGGTCACCGACGAAGCACCCGAGGCACCGCCGGTGAACGAGCACGAGATCCCCGAGTGGGCGAAGGTGCCGGCGACGCTCAAGATGCCAGTCGGGCGTCAGGTGCAGTTCCTTCGGTTCAAGGCCGAGTGGACCGACACGCGTGCGAAGGGCGACCGGCAGTGCATCGTGTGGAACCTCACCGACGCCGACGAGAAGATCGCGCTCAAGCGCGCCAAGGGGGACGGCAGCCGCGCGCTCGCCGAGCTCTCGAAGCAGACGATCCGCGCCATCGACGGTGTGAAGGTCGACTGGACGCGTGGCGACATGTCGAACGTGAACAAGTGGTGGGACGAGATCGGCGCGGGATGCCGGCAGCTCGTGCAGTCGATCTACCACAAGAATCACAACCTCTCCCTGGAGGAGCAGGCTGATTTTTTCGCGAACTGCGTCGCCGTGCGGACGGTCGCGGCTGGGTAAAGCACGGCTGGGAGACGGTCGATCCCGACGTGCTGTCGAAGTCGATCAACGTGCTGCACTTCCACAGCGGCACGGTGGTCGACGCGTACTGGCATCACCTCGTCGAGATCGACGTCGCCGAGCGCGAGAAGAGTCGGTACCGAGTGAAGGTGTTCCTCGCGCGCTACGGGCGGCAGAACATGCTGCAGTGGGATGACGTGGAGGTCGCGGAGATCCGTCGCTACGCCGACGAGCTCGCCGAGATGCTGACCGAGGAGAACGAGAGCACGCGCGTGAGCGAGGAGTGATGTACCCGTCGACGGGTTAGCATCTGCGGATGGCTGACCCGTCGGCGGAAGTACGCATTCGACTCGTGATCGACGACGCCGCGACCGCGGTGTCGGATCACATCACGTCGTCGCTCGGCCAGGTCGAGGCCGCGCAGAAGAAGGCGAGCGCCGCGGGCGAGCACCACGGGCTGCGCGTGGGTGGCGTGTTCGTCGACATGGCGAACAAGGCGCGCTCGCACGCGAACGAGGTCGCCGCGGGCGTCGTGACCGGGCAGCTATTCTTGAACGCGTTCGAGGCCGGGTACGCGAAGGTGAAGTCGGTCGCGCACGACGCGATCGCGCTCATCAAGGACAGCGTCCAGGCCGCGCAAGACGGCAAGAAGGAAGTCGGCGAGATGTCGAAGGCGCTCATGATGATGGCGCCCGGCGCCTCCATGAGCTCGGCGAAGTCGATGGCGAAGGCGCTGCACGACGAGTTCCGCGCGACCGCGATCGAGACCGGCGTGAGCTCGGAGGCGATGAGCGACGCGTTCGACACGATCGCCGAGCGCTCGCACAAGAGCGTCGAGCAGGTGAAGAAGCTGACCGAGCAGATGGCGGTCGCAGGCAAGGGGGTCTCGGGCGGGCTCTCGGGGCTCTCGGAGGGCTTCGCCGCGGTCGAAAAGGGGATGATCCGCGGCACCAACCCGGTCGTGCAGCTCGTGGCGCAGACGGGACTTCTGCAGGGCAACGCGAAGCAGGTCGCGGCGCAGATGCAGAAGATGTCGATCGACAAGCAGCTTGAGATCGGCGAGCAGGCGGTCGCCAAGATGGCGGACAAGCTCAAGGGGATGCCCATGGGCTTCAACGCGATCAAGCAGTCGATGACCGAGATGAAGAAGGAGATGATGGAGGCGATGGGCGAGCCCATCCTCGCCAAGCTCACACGCATCGCGAGCACGGTGCGAAACTTCTTCATGAAGCACTCCGACGAGCTCGTGCGCGTGGCCGGGCACATCGGCGACGTGATCGGCGAGTACATGGGCCGGGCGTCGGACTACTTCTCGAAGCTCGTCGGGATCACCGACACGGCGAGCACGGACATCGGGCAGAAGCTCGTCGACGCGATCGACGCGGCGAAGGACAAGCTCGACGAAACGTGGGTGCAGGCGCAAGAGGCGTGGGAGTGGATCGTCGGCGCCGCGAACATCATCAAGGCCGCGTTCGACGCGACCGCAGGCAAGCTGATCGAATCGGCGAAGTGGTGGATCGAAGCGGCGAAGAAGATGGCTGCCGCGGCGGGCGTCACCGAGGCGAAGACGACGCCTGCCGCGGGCGGCGCGACGGTGACGGCCGAGTCGCCGACGGCGTCGCTCTACCACAAGCAGGCGATGAAGGCGGCCGGCGATCTGAGCCAGCCGCTGAACGTGATCAACGACAAGATCCTCAAGTTCAAGGCCGAGATGACCGCGGCCGGCATGAACGAGGCCGAGTGGGCGGACATCAACAAGGGCTTCCAGGCCGCGTACGACGCCGCGCACACGCAGGCGAAGGAGTTCGACGACGCCGCGGCGGCGATGGATCCGGCGAAGTGGGTGGCCGCGTACAACCTCGCGAAGAAGACGCACAACGACGCGATGATCAAGCATGGCGAAGAGGTGCTCGCTCAGAGCGTGGCGCTGCAGAGCGTGTTCGAAGACGCGGGGAAGAACATCGAGGGCGGCTACAACGACCTCGCCGCGCACCTGAGCAAGCTGCCCGGCGGTGGCGTGCTCGCCGGAGACCTCAAGGCGCGCGCCGCGCACGACTTCTCGGTCTTCAACGGGAAGGACAAGGGGGCCGCGATCAACATGAACGGCGGGCAGACGTTCAACATGAAGCAGGACTTCCGGGATGCCGATCCGGACCGCGTGTTCGTGGCGTTCAAGCGCGACGTCGGCAAGGCCGCGGTCTCGCGAACGCAGTCGCGGGTAGCGGGGGTGTTCGGCGGCTGAGCGCGTGATAGCGTCGCCCGGGTGAGCACGTGAGGCAGCGCCTCACCACCCTTCGACGGAGCCAACCCCGATGCCCATGCCGGAATTCATCAAGAAGAAGATCGGCGCTGCCGCGGACTCGTCTTCGACCGAGGAGCCCGCAGATTCGTCTTCGACCGAATCGTCTTCGACCGAATCGTCTTCGACCGCGGACTCGTCCTCGACGGCCGAGCCCCCCAAGAAGAAGAAGGGCGGCAAGGACGGCGCGGGGGGCGAGAACCCGCTGATGAAGTGGGCTGCCAAGCGCGGCGAGTGACAGGTCGGAGGGGGCGATTGAAAAACGTTTTTCGATCGCCGCTCCTCCACCGCCATCACCGACGCGTGTCGGGCTTGAACACGGCGTCGCTCGCTGACCAACCGCGCGCGAGGCGCCACCGAATCGCGAACGCACTCACGCTCGCCTGTTCGGCCCATTCGGCGACCGATTTCGAGACCCCATCGATCGTGACGCGTAGGTTGGAGCGCCGGTTGCGCGCTTGCTCAGTCGCGGTCGCCCATCGCACGTTGCCGGGCTCGTAGTTCCCGTCGTTGTTCGGGTAGCGGTCGACCGAGTGACGCGCGCTCGGACGCGCTCCGATGTGAGCGAAGAATCGCTCGAACCCATCTGGGCCGGTCCATTCAGGCGCGACGCAGATCCCTCGCCCGCGATAGTTGCCGTGAACGTCTGCACTCGGGGTCGAGCACCTCGCGTTCATTGCGGTCCACGCTCGGTATTCGGCTGGATGCCGTTCGCGCGCGGTCTCTTCGCGCGCTCGCCGCTTTTCACCGCCGACGTGGTAGCCGCACGATCTGCAGCGCGTGCTGAGCCCGCGCTGCAGGTTCTGGAGAAGGACCGGAGCGATCGTGCCGCACGCGCATCGGCACCGCAGACGCCGCGCTAGCTTTCGGCGCGGTGCTCCGCGATCGTGAGCGAGGAGTTTCGCGGGCGTGCTCTCGTCGAGGACGGTCCATTCGCCGAATCGCTCGCCGGTGTAATCTCTCTTGAACATGGGCGCTTAGTATACCCGCCCGCATCGGAGACACGGCGATGGGGAACTACGCGAGCTTCGTCTTGATTGAGGAGATCGGCGTCACCGGTCGCGGCGCGCGCCGGCTGTTCCTCACCGGCAACGGGCTGCCGCATCAGGGCGCGTCGTGGAAGACCACGCAGAAGGTCCCGACGACCTGGTACCCGGGCAACCCAGAGGCGACGCAGCAGCTGCTCGTGCGCCAAGACATGCCGTCGTCGTGGGAGGGCGAGTGGAAGCGCACGCTCCTCGCCAAGAGCGGCTCCACGTACACCGATGAGACCGGGCAGCCGGTGGCGCTCGTGGCGCCGCAGCAGCTCCGCGACGCGTTCGATTCGATGCTCTCGGACGGCGCGCTCTTGCGCGTGACGTGGCGGTCGAGCGGGCCGGATGTCTGGGACAACGATTCGGTCGTGCGCGAGGGGCGCGCGACGAGCTGGGAGTTCCCGACGACGCGTGCGCACGACATCGGGTGGAACGTCGAGTTCACGTGGAAGGGGCGCGGCGCGCCGGCGACGAGCCCGATCTCGGCGCGTGACGCGAACCTGGTCGCGAAGGTCGCGCAGGCGCAGGTGTCGGCGGCTGCGTGGGCGGCGACGCTCGCTACGTCGACCACGATCGCGGTCGGCAAGATCAGCCAGGCCGCGGCGCGCGCGGCCTCCATCGGCACCGCGCGATCGTTCACGCTCGGGCAGCTCGAAGCGATCGCCGACTACCCGACCAAGCTGCTCACGCAGGCGACGCGCAAGGTGCAGTACGTGACGGGCCAGCTGAAGGCGGTCGCGGACATCGCGTCGAAGATCGCGAGCGTGCCGTCGCAGATCTCTTCGGCCGCGGTGACCATGAGCTCGGACGTGGCGCGCACGGCGAACGACTTCGCCGACACGATGGGCCAGGTGCCGGCGGAGCTGATGTCGACCAAGGGCAGCAACGGCGCCGCGCAGATCGTGAAGGCCGCGCGCTACTTCGGCGGCGGTGTCGACGCGTCGAACGTGATCGTCAACGACGCGGTCTCGCTCATGACTTCGATCCGCACCTTCATCGCCGAGCGCGCGCCGCTGCAGGCCAAGGGCTCGGCGGCTTCGACCTCGGGCGCGCGCCAGGGCGACATCCTCGCGGTCCACGTCGCGCGCGAGGGCGACACGTTCGTCGGGCTCTCGATGACCTACTACGGAGACCCCGACCACGCAGCCGACATCGCCAAGGCGAACCGGCTGCCGTGGTCGCAGGTGACGCCCACGGTCGGGCGCCCGGTGATCATCCCGGCTCTGTCGACGGGGCGTCCGACGGGCTCGTGATCTTCTCGGCGAGCTCCTGCAGCTTGGCGTGACCGAGGCGTAGCGCGTGCGCGCCGGCGACGACGGCATCCCAGTTGCCGTTCGCCGATTGCGCGATCGCGTTCAGCGCGTGCGGCGTCATGTTCTCGGTGAGGTCGGCGATGACGTGCTCGATGCCGGGCGTCTTGCGCAGCACCTCCGCGGTCACCCCGAGCTGCTCGGGGATCTCGATGCCGGCGATGAGGCACGAGAGCAGCGCGTTGGTCGTGTAGCGGGCGCCGAGGCCGTCGAGCACCATCGCGATCTCGGGCTCGGCGAGGAACGCACGCACGTCGTCTTCGGTGGGTTCTGCTGCGGGACGGGAGGGGTCGGTCATGAGCGCGTCGATGCCGCGGTGTAGCCTCGTGCGCGATGGCCGACGAATTCGAAACGCCCGAGCAGACCTTCACACGCGCCGATTGCCGAAGCTCGCGGGAGTCGTGAGCGCGGCTTCGACATTCCAACCGGCGCGAATGCGGTACGAGAGCGTCGATGCTCCGATGCCAAGACGCGTGGACCAATCGCGCACGCACAGCGTGATGCCATTCCACGTGAGCATCACGTTTGGTCGCTTGTTTCGGTTCTGCTGAGAGCGCGTCGCCCACCGACAGTTTTCAGGCGCGTAGGGGCCGTCATTCTCACGCCGGTCGAGCGTCGTCCCGCGCGGGCGCTCGCCCATGTCGGCGATGAACGCGGTGAAGTCTTCGCGCCACCGCTCGCACACGACAATCCCACGCGCGCCGTAGGCCGCAAACTTGGGATGCTTCGGGTTGTAGCAACGCTGCTTCATCACCACCCACGTGTTGTAGAGCGGGTGATGGTCGCCGTTATCGGGCGTCAGGCCGTGTTTCTTGAAGATGAATCGTTCGCGATGAAGGCAGCCGCAAGAGACGATCTTGCTATGTCGGACGTCGTACCAATCGACATCTTTCTCGACACCACACGCACAACTCACGTGCACGCGCGTCCGCCCCTTGTTCGATGCCCCCGGTCCGATGATCTTGAGTCGTCCGAACGTCGCGCCAACTTCAATCGGGGCGGCTTGCATGAGTTAAATATAACCCGGATCGTAATATGTCGGATCAATCCTTCGAGTCGCCAGAGCAAACTTACGTGCCCCGTTGTAAGGTGCGCCTGGGCATCCGCTTCGAGGAGTTCGGCGACACCGGACCGCTCAAGTCGCGCGTGCCGAAGAAGCCTGCGAAGAACGCGAAGGGCACGAGCGACGCGCGCGCCGAGCTCTACGCGCACGAGGACACCAGCGTCCCGTTCAACGCGAGTGCGCCGTTCTCGAAGCGCTGGGTGCTGATGCCCCGCGGTGGCGTGCCCGGCGAGGGCAAGGTCGGCGGCCCGCAGGACGAGCGTTCGTCGAGCGACGACCGCACGCACTTCATCGAGGGCATCATCCCGAAGGACGCGCAGTGGACGCAGAACGGCGTGCGCGCCGCCGACACGCTGAAGCTCACGCTCAAGTTCATCGACTGCCCGGTCGACCCGCGCGCGATCCGCGCGTGCGCGGTGTCGTTCTACCTCGGGACGATCACGACCGAGGATCACCGCACGCAGCTGCTCGGGCGGCAGTACGGGTCGGGCGGCGAGGTGCTCCCGGACACGTACGTGGACGCGGACGGTCGGCAGCGCACGAACAACCGGTTCGAGGGCTGGGTCGACACGTGGGACGTCGACATCAACGACGAAGGCGAGCCGACGGCGACGCTGGAGTGCCGCGACAACACGCAGGTCGTCATCGACCAAGAGGCGCCGCCGAAGCTCGTGTGCGACGCGAAGATCATCTTCCCCGAAGCGGTGGCGAAGTATCTCGCGCACTTCCCTCAGTTCGTCGGGCTCTCGATCGAGTACCGCGGCGTCGGCGTCGCACCGACGCTGGAGTCGGTGCTGGCGAAGGGCACGTACGCGCCGAACCTCGGACCGCCGCCGGCGGGTGGCGGTGGCGCGAGCGGCGGCACCGGCAAGCTGTCGGTCTGGGACTACCTCACCGACTGCGCGCGCGCGCTCGGGCACCTGATCTTCATGGAGGGGACGACCATCGTGATCACGCGCGCCCGCACGCTCTACTCGTCGAGCGGCGCGCAGCGACCCGACGATCCGTTCACCACGCGCGGCGGCTACAACCACCGCGTCTTCATCTTCGGCCGCAACGTGTCGAAGATCGGGATCAAGCGCTCGTACAACAAGCAGGCGCCGTCGAACGTCGAAGTCAGGTGTTTTCCAGGAGAGACGCGAGTCACCGCGCGCGAGATCGAGCGCATCTATCGTCGCGCGTATTCAGGTCCGATGGTGCGTCTTGAGACACGCGATGGGCGCGTCCTCTCCGGTACCCCGAATCACCCGGTACTTACCGAACGCGGATGGGTTCCGATGCGCGAGCTCGCGCATGGAGATCACCTTGTCTGCGAGGACCGCTGGGGTGAACGGGCCAGCGGCGGAGATCCACACGAAGAGTGTGCGCCAACCGAGCTTCGTGAGCTTTTCGACGCGGCGACGGATGCGATCGGCCTGGTAGTTTGCGGCCTCGCGCCGCGGGAACGGGTACGAACCTCCGAGGTGGACTTCCACGGCGATGGGAAAGATGGCGATGTCGACGTTGTAACGATCGACCGCGAGCTGTGGAGTCGGATCGACGCCGCGCTCGTGAAGAAGCGCGAGCAACTCGTTCTCAAAACGTCCGGTGCACGAGCGCGTGCGCTCGACGGCGACTGCGCGCGCATCCTGAGCGCGTCGGACTTGAGCTCTCGGGAGTCGACGTCCGCGTGTCGCGTCGTGCATGTGAGTGGTGAGACGCGCGCGATCTTCGATGCTCATACGGGAGAAGCGAAGGGCTTCGGCTTCAGCGTGGGTGCGTCGGCGGACGCCGCGCGCGTTGAGAGTCGCGTTGATGACGCGGGAGTGAATGCCGATCGCATTGCCGAGTGCCCAGACGCTCTCTCCTTCGAGGTACCGTCGGACCAGATCGTCAGCGTCGAAACCTTCGAGTTTTCTGGGCACGTTTACAACCTCCAGACCGCGTCGAACACCTATGCTGCGGAGGGGATCGTATCGCACAACTGCTACTTGCCGGCGCAGAAGCGTCTGCTCGTCGGGCGCTTCCCAGGGCGCGATGACTTCCTCGCGATGGGGCTGCCCGGCGACGGCGGCACGGACGCGAAGTGGACCGTGCACAACGTGTCCGGGTTCAAGAGCGAGGCCGCGCTGATCGCGATCGCGAAGCACATCTACGAGAGCGTCGGGCGCAACGAGCTCTCGCTGAAGGTGTCGACGAAGAACCTCGCCTCGCTCGGCGGTGGCAACCTCGATCCGGACATCCTCGACATGCGCGCGGGCGACCCGTTCGAGCTCCTGGTGAACCGCGATCCGAGCGGGCCGAGCGTGAACCAGATCGAGCAGTTCTTGGTCGTGCAGGAGCGCGCGGCGCAGTTCCTCCGCGACCTCGGGTTCGACGACGGCTTCGCGGACGCCTACGCGAAGGCGTACGGGGACTCGGGATTCCAGACGGTGTTCCGCACGAAGACCATCGGCATCAAGTGGGGCATCGACGACGGCGTCGCGGTCGACCTGGAGGGGATGAACTACATCACCGTCCGCGCCGACGCGGTCTTCGGCGACGACGACGGCTCGGCGGACGCGGCGAGCCAAGCGTAGGCTCGCGCGCATGCACGTCGACGCCGTAGCGATTCGCGAGCTCGTGGCCGGAGAGGGAACCGACACGCGCCACTGGTCCACGTACGGGCAGGTGATGGCCGATCAGGAAGGCCAGCGCTCGGTCATCCTCGACGACCCGGAGAACCCCGGCCCGCTGGTGCTCGTGAAGCTGTTGCGCTCGGGGCTGCAGGTGCCGTGTCGGGTGGGGATGGCGTGCGGCGGCGACGGCGAGGGCGAGTGGCATCCGTTCGTCGCCGGCGACGAGGTGCTGGTCGAGATCCCGGACGGCAACGAGCGATCGATCCCGGTGATCACGCACCGGCTCGCGAACGCGATCGACCGCTTCCCGTCGATGGTCGCGGGCAACGACACGTCGACGAATTCGTTCGCGTTCAAGCGCGTGCGGGTGCCGTACATCTTCGAGACCGCATCGAGCTACCTGCTCTACTCGGCACCCACGAAGTCGTTCCTCGCGCTCACCGAGGCAGGCGCGTTCACGGTCTCGAACGCCGACAAGGCGCTGCTGCAGCTCGGCGCGGACGTGATCGGGTTCCGCAACGGCGACGCCGACTGCTTCGTCGAGATCCACGTCGGCGAGAAGCGGCTGCACCTCGAAGCGGGGAGCGCGAAGCTGCAGCTCGCGGATGGCGGCGACGGGATCTTCCTCGTGCCGGGCATGCTCACGATCTCGACCTCGGGCGCGCAGCCGATCGGGCACGGCGTGACGGTGGAGCAGGTCTGGTCGATCGTGACCACGCTCCTCGCCGACATGAGCGCGACGCTGGTTGCGAGCGCGACACCGGCGACGGCTGCGATTGGAGCGGCGCTCGCCGCGGCGCTCACGGCGGACGCTGCGGTGGCTGTGGAGCACGCGGCGACTTCGGACCTCACCACCATCCCCGGGCTCAAGGCAGCGCTCGTGGCGGCGCTCGTGGCGCCTCCTACGGGGGTCGGCGCCGGCATCCCCGGTCTCCAGCTCGGGTGATAGGGTCGACGCATGGGCGCTCCCCCTCCCGACGCACCGCCGCCGGCGGTGCAAGACGCCGCGACCGCCGCGGGCTCGTTCGAGCCGTCGGCGCCGGCGGCGCAGCTTTGCGGGTTCAAGCTGCCGCTGCAGACGTTCCCCGGGCTCATCCCGCGCATCCCATCGATCGGGCAGCTGCTTCCCTTCTTGCCGATCCCGGTGCCGGGGCTCGCGTTCAACTGCAACGCGGACAACCCGCTCGCGATGCCGACGAAGCCGTGGGGCGGTGGGCGGACGTCGGTCGTGCCGCACGACCCCGATGATGATTACGACGACCTTTCGCCCGGCTCGTGACCGGGTGGAGCGCGCCGCGTAGCCTCTCGGGCGATGGCGACCCTCACCTTCGCGCAGAACTCGGTCACGTTCCCGGCCAACGAGACGCCCGTCACCGGACAGACCGGGCTCGCGGTCACCGTCACGAGCGGCGGTGTCTTGGGGCAGTTCAAGCTGGACGATTCGCCGTACGCGAGCACGCTCACCGAAGGCAACCTCGGCGCGGTGGGCACGTCGGTGTCGTTCACGCCCGACGTGACGGGCGGCTACCTGATCGGGCTCTACGACGCGGTCTCGGGTGCGCGCATCGCGCAGCTCGCCTTCTGCGTGCCGCTGCCAAGTGGCGACATCGTGCCGCCGTACTACGCGAGCGGCGATGTGACCGATCCGGTAACGGGCTCGGTCACGTACGGCAACTTCCGGCCGACCGGCTCCACGTGGGCGAAGTACAAGGCGAAGGGGTGGAAGCACGTCGCAGAGCTGACGATCCGTCGGCTCACGATGCCGCTACCGCTTCTGCCGATCTCAGTCGGTGCGGGCAACGTCGTGCTCACCGCCGCGCAGGCGCTCACGGGCACGCTCGTCGCGACGGGCTCGCCCCCCGACGGTACGCGGACGATCACCTACCCGTCGTTCGCGACGATCATCGCAGCGGGCATCACGCCGCCGCCCGACAACACCTCGCTCGCGTACAAGAACGGCACCAACCAGACCGTCACGATCGTGGACCCGTGGGGCAACAACCTCGTGGTCGGTGCGGGGCTTTCGGGCGCGGCGTTCTGGTACCCATCGGGCTCGCAGATCGTGAGCCTCTTCCAAGGTCCGAATCTCGGCACGGTGCTCGACGTGCTCGTGGGTTCCGCACGCGGGACGATGCCCTACCGTTCGACGAGCGGGTGGCAGGGGTTGGCGCCACCGAGCACGCCTTCGGTGCTCACGCACCCGGGCGGAACGGCGGACCCATCGTGGGGGAGCATGATCTACGGGATGGCGTCGGTCTCGACTCCACCTCTCGCAGCCACGTTCACCGCCGACGCAGGCAACGGTGCAGGCAACGCGCTCGCCGATATCACCGGCGGCGGGCTGCTGCTCACCGGCACCGGCGCGAGCAGCTCTGATTCGCACTCGGGTGCGTTCTACCGCCCGAAGAGCGGCGCGAAGACCGTCACCGTTCTCGTACGTCATTCGATCGTTGGCGCGGCGAGCCCGTACACCAGCGCATTCGGTCTCTGCTTCGGGCAGTCGTCGAACGGCAAGATCGTCGCATGTCACTTCGGCCTCGGGCCGCCGCTGCCGTCGGCGACGCTGGTGCACGCATCGGCACCGCCGACGGTGGTCTCCGGCACGCCGGTCGCGTCCATCATCCCGCCCGGCGGGATGTACTGGCTCAAGGCGCAGGACAACGGCACGAGCTTCGTTTTCAGTTGGAGTCCGAACGGAAAGAACTGGACCACGTTGGCGACCGAGTCAAACACCGCGTACCTCACCGGCTCGGCCGATCGGATGGGCCTGTTCCAAGACCCTTACGCGGGCGGCACGTACGCCGAGATTCTGAGCTACTTGGAGGCGTGATCGACGTCGGTGTTTGGAGGTCGCGATGAGCGGATTCGGCAGCGGTGGATTCGGCAGCATGCCGTTCGGCGACACGGGCGGCGTCATCGTCGCGCCGTCGATCCAACTCGTCAGCGCGGCCCCGGTCGCGGAGAACGTGATCCGGCTGACGTACTCGCGGCTCGTCTACTACTCGGGCATCGGCGACGCGCACGACGCCGCGCTGATCTCGAAGTACGCGGTGGTCGCCGACTCGACCACGACGGGCATCGACGGCGCGGCCGCGCGCGCGGTGAACGTGATCGCGGCGGAGCTCTCGGCGCTCTCGGATGTCGGCGCGGCGCTCTTCGGCATGTGCATCGATCTCACGCTCGATCGCATGATGAGCCCCTACCCGGCGGTGTACTCGGCGACGAGTGATGGCGTGTGGTCGTCGAATCTCGACGCGGTGGATCCCGCGACGACGCCGCCGTTCTTCGGCGTGCACATGGAGATCGCGCAGCCGGTCATCAACGAGCCGCGGCGCACGCGCGACTTCGCCTACCCACCGCTCGCGGTCGCGAATGATCAGGGCGGGCTGATCACGTCGTCGTCGAACGCGGTGGCGTCGCCGGTCGGCACGTACCGCACGAATGGGCGCGGCGACTACGCGTACGACGAGGGGCTCGTCGGGCTCAAGAAGCGCATCTTCCGTCGCCTGGTGACGCGCCCGGGCGGCTTCGCGCACCTCGGGCTCGCGTACGGCGTTGGCGTGCCGCAGATGCTCAAGAAGCTCGCGACGCCGGTGATGGTGCAGCAGCTGATCTCGGAGGCCGAGAAGCAGATCGCGCAAGAGCCCGACGTGGCGAAGGTGCGTGTCACCGCGACGATCGACGCCGCGCACAACCTGGTGCGCTTCTCGATCCTCGTGCGGATGGTTTCGGGCCAGGCGCTCAGCGTGCCGGCTGCGTTCCCGATGGCAGCATGACGCATCCGGCGGCGCCGCGTAGCCTCCCGGCATGGCGGATCTGCCCACCCGACTCGACCTCTACGGCATCGGCCGCGCGTTCCTTCTGACGCGCGCGCAGCTCATCGACCCGAACGAGGTCGACACGCGCGGCTCGGACGCGAACCTCTTCGTCGGTTCGGGGAGCGTGATGCTCGCGCACATCGTGAGGCACCTCGCCTACGCGACCGCGCGTCTCTTCCTCGATTCGGCCGAGGACGACGACCTCGACCGGCTCGCGCTCGACCGCTACGGCGAGGCGCGCAAGGGGGCGACTCCCGCGCTCGGTACGGTGCGCTTCTGGCGCACGAGCTTCGCGGTCGGCATCGGTGACATCGCGGTCGGCACGAAGCTCGTCGCGCTCAACGGCGCCGAGTACATCACGACCTCGGTCGCTCACTTCGGCGCGTTCGATCTGACGGCGAGCGCGGACGTGCGCGCGGTGCAGGCCGGCAAGGCGCCGCAGGTCGGTCGCAACCAGATCCGGAAGTTCGGGCCGTCGTCGTCGGTCTTCGACACGACCATCCAGCTCACCAACGACGACCCGACCGGCAACGGCGAGGACCGCGAGGACAACGACACGTTCCGCAACCGGCTGCGCAACTTCTGGCTGTCGGTGCGCCGCGGCACGCTCGGCGCGATCGAGTACGGCGCGACGACCGTGCCGGGCATCGTCTCGGCGACCGCGGTGGAGGCGATCGAGGGCACGGCGAGCCCGGCGCGCATCGTGAACCTCTACATCGCGGACTCCAGCGGCGTGGCGAGCACGGTGGCGGCGCGCCAGGTCGAAGTCGCGCTCGCGGACTACCGCGCGGCGGGCATCCGCGTCATCGTGTGGACGTCGATGCCGAGCATCGTTTCGATCGTGCTCAAGCTGGCCTTCCAGAGCGGCGTCGACACGGTGACGCTGACCCAGCAGGTGATCACGGCGGTCGTCGAGTACGTGAATTCGCTGCCGGTGTCGGCGCCGTTGCTGGTCGGCGAGCTCGCGGCGGTGCTCGCGCGCTTCAAGCAGGACGGCGTGATCGCGAGCTCGGGTTCGATCGTCGCGCCTGCGGGTGACGTGTACCCGGATCCGGGGATGACGCTTCGCACGACGCTCACGAACGTCTCGGAGGCCGCGTGACCGATCCCGCCGCGCAGAGCGGCCCGCTCACCCGCGACGACCTGCTGACGATCTGGCGCTCCGCGGTCGACCCCGCGTACGGCGACGCGTTCTTCGCAGCCGGCGACGGCAACGGCCTGGAGGTCTACGGGCAGATCGCCGAGGGCGGCGCGCGCGTCTCCAGCGCCATCGAGACGACCACGCAGGCGCTCTACGTGCGCCCGTGGAGCGGGCAGACCGCGAGCCCCGCGCAGGGGCCGCAGAAGGCCACGGTCACGCTGCAGCTCTCGCGCACCGGCGCGACCAACGAGCCGCTCGTGATCGGCGCCGGGCTCGTGTGGTTCGAGGAGCAGGCGGTCGAGTGGAGCGACACCGGCACCGTGCTGGTCCCGACGGGGCGTCGCTACACGCTGGACGCGGATCACGTGTTCCTCCCGGGCGAGGCTGGCCCGTTCGGGGTGACGGCGACGGCGGAGCGCGACGGCTGGGGCTACAACAACCCGCTGCCGAGCACGATCACGCTCGTCGACCAGATCGGGAGCGGGCTCAACAACACGCTCGGGTCGATCGTGGTCTCGTTGCCGACGGCGACGGCAGGCGCGTCGCTGGTCGTGGTCGACTCACCGGACGTGGTCGTGCCCGAGCACATCGGGCAGTACGTGCTGGTCACGTCGAGCGTCGTCGGGCACGCCGCGTACGTGGCGCGCGCGGTCGGCTACTCGGGGCCGGTGCCGTCGGCGAGCGAAGGGGGGCGGCTCGCGTTCGAGATGCTCCAGGCGTTCGAGACCACCGCGGTCACCGGCGGCCCCTTCGTGGTCGGCGAGACCGTGGACCTGAAGAACGGCACCGCGGTGATCATCGGCAAGGGGCGGCTCGTGGCGGCGCGCGCGGGCGGCTCC
>Ga0214192_1000264_pt1 | contig 33494 bp, 57 predicted proteins | sample TroBogEpilimnion_44_FD_153030 | JGI IMG/M metagenome (GOLD analysis project Ga0214192, IMG submission 153030) | Freshwater microbial communities from Trout Bog Lake, WI - 29JUL2008 epilimnion | ecosystem: Environmental > Aquatic > Freshwater > Lake > Epilimnion/Euphotic zone | place: Trout Bog... | reverse complement strand
AGATCGTAGTTGCGTACCACAACGCTCAAAGGCTTCCTCAATGAGGTCGCCCATATCTAAATTAAATAGCGTAGTGGATGATGTAGACATCGCTTACTCCTGTGGAGCGTCTGGATTAACTTCTGGAGCAGGTTCTTCTACTGGAGCAGGTTCTTCTACTGGAGCAGGTTCTTCTACTGGAGCAGGTTCTGGAGCAGGTTCTGGAGCAACTTCGACAACAGGCTCAGGAATAGCAGGAGCTACAAACTGTTCAGCTGGCATTAAAGTAGAAGCAAAATTAGCTACCACTTCTTTTTCTTTGTCAGTTCCTGAGTATTGAAAGAATCCAGCAACTACAGAATTGCTAGCCAAATAGGTAACAAACTCTTGTAATAGCTTATGCTCTTCACCTTCTACTGCATGTCCTACGCTTTTAACGTAGCCTAGTACGTGATCAAATAAAGTCATTTTTTCCTCGCGGCTCTCATATTATCAACTAGATTGGGGTACGGTCTACCAGCTGCTTTAGCCATAGCTTTAGCGCTAGACTTTTTAGCTGTTGACATTTTTTTAGGTTTGCCAAGCCCTTTTGGACGGGGTTTGTCCCAGACTTCGCCACCTTTTTTATACATAGTGACATCATCAGGATTGTCTTTGCGGACAATCGTTTTAGCTTTAGGCATTTTTGAAGGCGCAACTGCGCCCATACCTCGGCTCGCCATCACTTTTGTTTGCCTTTAGACATGCCACCACCGCACATAGCTTTTACATGGTCATGATGCATCTTATGACCTTCGCTACCATAATGCTTAGCTACTTTTTCTTGTTCGTGCATGTGACCAGCAGCGTGTTGTTTTACGTGCTCAACGTTGTGTTTGTGTTCCATAGCTTTTCCACCTTTCTTATAGGCATTGCCCATTTGATCCATACGACCTTGTTCCATACCTGTACGAGCAGCATCCCCACGAGAACCAAAAATCTCGTAGTCTTTTGCTCTTTCTTTAGCCAATGCTACAGCTCTGTTTTTAGCGTAGTCTTGTGCCATGATTATTTACAATGAACCAAAGGACCATTGCCAATAGTATTACCAGCCATCTTTGGGTATTTAGTTTTGGTCTTGCCACGTTCTGCAATACCATCAATGCTAGGAGCGCCAGTTTTAACTTTGCCCATAGACTCGCTACCCATTGTCTCTTTTTGAGAGAATTTTTTAGTTGCCATCATTTTTTCTTCACCTTTCCGCCAGTCTTTTTTCCGACGTATTTGTTTAAATTAACATTTGGCACATTCTTTTCTTGCCCTAGAACGCTACCAAACCTTGTCTCTTGACGATTAATCATACCTTTACCGCCTCGAGTTACACCAACACCGCCACCTGTACCAAACTTCTTACCCTTATCAGCAGCTACAAACTCTTTACCTACTGACTGAGGAATACCAACTTTTTTAGCCATCTTAGGATTATGGGCTACCATTTCCATCAAATTATGCTGCTTTTTTGATTTACTTGGCATTATTTATGCCCTTCAATAAATCGGTCAAGCTTTTCTTCAATCCTGTCAAAACGGTTAATAATCCGTTCCATATCTGTGCGCACTTCAATTTTAGTAATGTATTCACGAGCTAATTCCTCACGAGTTTTATTTAAAAGAATACCCTGACGTTTAAGTTCGTCAGATTTATCTTTGACGATAAAAGCCACAATACCACCCAATAGGTACGAAACCAAAGTTAATATCTCGAATACTGACATTTAGCATTTCCATCTCTTTAAAGAAGCTGCTTTACGAGTTGGTTTACCATTCTCATCTTTCATCGGTCCTGGCATGCCAGACATACGAGCACAAAAAGAACGCTTACGGGCACCACCTTCAGGTTGTGGAGCTTTTAAATTGCTGCCAGTAGCTGCATTATATTTAGCACGACCTTTGGCAGTAAGCCCAGCGCCCTTAGATACTGGTAACTTCTCACCTCGTCCAACTGCGAGAGAAACACCTTTTTTCTTAGTTGCCATGATTAGCTACCGTTAGCGATTAAGTAACCTTCTTGCGAAACTGTTAAAGCCGCAGTACCAGTACTAACTTTTGCTTGTAATTGAATATCTGTTTTTTCAGCAACAAGTCTTGGCATTACTCGCTGTGTATGATAATTGTTTGTAAATGGGGCTATGATAGTAACAGTAGATACACCTGAATTACTTGTTTGATAGTTTTGATATGTTGCATAACCTGCTGGATTAGCATTTAAACTGGTATTAATGTCAATACGGCTCAAATAGTAAGTATATCCTGCTGGTACGGTATAAATACCCATTAAAGTACGACCGTTACCTGCTGCAATCTCTGCGTACAAAGTTGTATCTGATGTATCTTTTAAAGTGATGTTACCAGTAGGAGCACCACTCGTTACTGACATACTATTGATACGGAAATAAGACTTCACTGTGGTTACAGCTGTTGTACCGTTCAACTTAATAGTTTCAGAAATCTGGTTGTAATTCGCATCCAAACCATTAATAGTTATCAACGAAGTTGCATCAGCACCAGTATTAACAGAACTAACAAGGTGCATCTGAATGGCAGATGACGGGAAAGTATAAGAAGTATTTCCTTCCCATACAGGTACAAACGATGTACCTACCGATGCTTGATAGCCATAGATATTTAAAACACTATGACCATAAATCTGACCACGAGCCACTTGTAATTCAAATGGTTCAGTTCTTGATTCACGAGTAATTGACATCACCGAATTGTTGGTGTTTGGAATACCGCTTGGGCTTTGATTGGCCATATTAATCTCCTAAGTTTTAAAAGAAGGGGGTATTTAGCCCCCCAAGAGGATTAATTAGTCAAAGTTACCGTATGGGTAAGTTGTAGTGTTACCAATGTTCATATCATTCTGGTTGTAACGTAAAGTTACTTCAACTTGACCAGAAGATAAACCAGCAGCAGATGTAGTCATACCCAAAGTTACAACTACTTGGCTAAACCATGAAGGCTGTTGACCAGGTTGTAAGTTTTGGAAGTCTTGCAAAGTTGCATTGCTATTGGTTAACTGTGAGCCTACAAATGTTGCTGTATAACGCTGTGCAGCTGGGCTAGAGATGTTCGCAAATGTTGCATAAACACCAGTAGAAGTTGCAAAGTTGTTAGAAACATATGGTTGGATCGCAGTTACTGCCAAAGGTGTACCAGCGCTATCTTTAGGAACTGTACCAATATCAAGGATAACGTCAGTGATATTGCAGCTATATGGCAAATAGAACACTACGCCACGATATACAAGAGTTGTTGCATCAGCTGTAGGAGCAGATGCTTTAGTAGGACCGTTTGTGCTATATACACCAGATTGTGGGGTATAAATAGTTGCAGCACTGTTTGGAATGTTGTTAGAAGCAACAAAAACACCAGAACCACCACCATAGTTAGCACCAGGTGCAGTTACTGAAAAATCTAAAAGTGCGGTTTGAACGAGGTCTGTATAACCAACGTCACGAACTGGACCAAAACGATTATCGCCAGATAGAATTGGCCCTTCAAATGTACTACGTCCCATAATGGACTCCTTATGCAAAAGTTACTATTCCGATCATTGCATTGTCTGCTGGGGCAGTGGTGGAATAGTTAATCACCCAGATATATGAATAATACAACAAATAAAAAATAAAGCAATAAAAAGGGGGCCTTTTGAGCCCCCTTCCTAGTACTGCTTAGTATGAACCGTAAACACCTAATGGATCAGAAACGCCGAAGCTGTAACGCTCACGGGATTTGTAACGTACGTTACCGGTGTCAAAGTCACCGTCCATGCTGTTTTGCAATGGGATACGAACAAAGTGTTTCAAACCATTTGGTACATCAGTTGTCAAGAACCATGCATTGGTTGCGGTCAAGAAGTGGTTAATTGTGTAACCTTCTGGAACAGAACCGTTGTTCTTAATAGCGTTGATATCGTTGTTGTTTGTACCAACACGGAGTTCTGTGTCAAGCAAACGGGTAGCAACGAATTGCAATGCTGGTGGAACTACAAGTTTCTTAGGACGAGCAGCGATCAACAGACCACGTTCATCAGTCCAAGCTGCAATCTGAATAACAGCGTTTTCCAACGCAGTTTCGTTCAAGTCAGCAGGGGTAGATGGAGTGTTGGCGTTAGTACCACCAGAAATCAAAGGATGCGCTGTAGAGAACAAAGGTTGTCCGTCACCGTAGGTAACTTGACTATTAAAGCCGTTATTCAATACCGCAGCAGCTTTTACCTGTTTGGTATAAGCCATAGCACGAGCTAAACCTTTGGTGTAGCGAGCAGATAAAGAGTCGTAGAGGTTGTCCTCAATTGCCTCTTCAGTCAAGCTAAAGCCAAGGGCGATAGTTTCGTGGTTGTAGCGAGCTGTCCATGCTTCTTGTGCATTGTCATACGCGATGGCTTGGCCTTCGTTTTTGACTGGAGCAGCTGAAAAGCCTGACAGTTTTGTTTCTTCTTCAAAAGAACGCTCAGAAGTCTCTGTTTCATAGATCTCTTTGTGTTCTTCACCGTAGCGAGCATACTCTAAACCGAACAATGCGTTCAATCCAGGGAGCAACTCTTTCAGTAGTTGTGCGCGTGAAATAGCCATTTAAAAGCTCCTTAATTAAACGCCATTTGCATTGTTGTAACCATGGTAACCTGCGTTCCATGTTACTAATGCTTCTGGGTAGCCAGTGAAAGAAAACTGTGCAGCTGTCGACTGAGCAGTAGAAACTGCTGTGTTGATAGTTACAGTAGTGCCAGATACTGCTGTTACATAAGTATTTGAACCTTGGTTAATACCAGGGCCATTTACTGCCATACCAGGAAGGATTGCACTGTTTGCAGCAGATAAAGTGATAGTAGTGCTAGAAGATGTAGCATTATTTGTCACAGTAACAGCTGAAGCAGGAACCATACCAACGATACGGAAAGCAGCAGAAGTAGTGATAGGTGTGCTTACAGTAGCAGTTGCAGAAACTGCAATACCTGCTTGTGAGTCACCTGTTGTAGTAGAACCAGTGTTACCAGCAGCAGCACCAATGTAATAAGCATTAGAACCGATGAAAGCTGGGTTAATGTACTGAATAGTAGTAGAACCACCAGTACCAGCTGGGCTTACAACAACTGCAGCTTGGAAAACAGCTTGAGGATCATCTACAACATAACCTTGTGCATCAGGAGCAGTTGTTGAAGACTGCCAGAACTGATAACGGTTTTTGCCGTAAATTGGACCGCCAGTAGTTGAATACTCGCAACCAACAAACACGCCAATAGTACCTGCAACAGCGCTAGAAGCGTTGTATGTAAGAGTAGAGGCAACTAAAGCACCAATATTGGCGCCAGTACCCAGCTGAACAACGTCGCCGTTGTATAGGCTGGTGTTATAGCCATTAACGATTGGGAACATACGAGTAGAACCCGCAAATACACGTCCACCAATGAGGTTAACAGGCTTTAGACCGTAAGGGGCCGAAACTGTAGGATAAGCCATGTAAATCTCCTAAATTATTGAGAACCTTTACCAAAGGTCACACTAGACTTCCGTTCCATAAAGATTGGCATTCTAGAATCACTTTGGCGCATTAAATTATTATCTACAGCTTCTGTCTGAGCTTGTGTCTGGTTATTTTCATAATCCATACGTTGCTTCACAAGTTCTTCTGGAATCTTGCAGAGTAATAACCCACCGATCTCGATATTGTCTTTATATTGACCTTCACGAGCGGCTAGCAGTTTGTATTTCGGTTGTTCGTCTACATGCACTGGCTCCCAACCCTCACGAAATTTTGCAGAAATGTTCCGAGGATCAGCAGCATTTAACATTGATACACGAATCCAGCGATAGGCAAAACCAGCTTGTTTATCAGGCTCAGGTAAAAGTTCAGGTGGCATCCACTGCTTAGGACGCTCTGTAATTTCACGGTTTTCCATCTCACGTTGTAATCTATTTGTTGCCATTATTAGGCCTCCAATTTGCTAAGTTCACGGGCGTATTGCTCTGGGGATAGACCGAGTTTTTTGGACAAGGCTACCTGCGTCTTTGTAAGTACCACTCTTTTAGAAGAAGTGCTTCTCTTCGCGGGAGCTACGACCGTACTCATTTTCGTACGCTGAGGTTTATCGTCCTCATCGTTTCTTGATGCAGCGTCAAATTCTTCTGGGAACCGACGTTTTACTTCGCTGTCAATAGACTTATAGTACTCATCGGTACCAATAAAGCCCATGCCATATTTCTCTGCAAGTTCTTCGTGAACGCCTTCAGCATATTTGCGCATCGACTTTTTGGTCGGATCAACAAACCACTGATTCCGTGACACCCACTCTGCAACTCTTGGATCCATCTGGGGCTGCTGCGGTTGTACATTAGCCCTTTGAGGTATTTGTACATCATTTTGAGAATTTTGTACAGTATTTTTACTTTTTTTAGTTTTATCAAGTTTGATCTGAGCTTTAGTTAGCTTTTCTTGAGCATCTAATAACTTATCAGAGTCACCAGAGTCATAAGCATCCTTATATTCCTTTTTAGCTTTTTCTAACTCAGCTTTTGCTGCATCTTTAGACGCAGTATTTAACTCTTTTTCACCTGATTGCAACTGTTTTTTGAGTCGTTTATTCTCATCTAGGATGGCTTGCGCCGCCGCTAAAGCTTCTTGTTGCTCGCGCAACGCTGCTTCTTTAGCACGTCTTTCTTCATGCCAAGCCTTTTTATACTGAGAAAACTTGTCTTTTACATTCTTAGAATACTCTTCAGACTCGTCTAGATTCTCCAATTGCGCCTTAGCTTCTGGCTCAAGTGGCTTTCTATTACGGTCTTCTTTAGGAGTATCGTCAACTATTTCTATACTAATATCATCATTATCATCAGTATCTTGATTAGTATCTACGGGTTTACCCTGATCTTCTATTTCATCAGGAAATTTAAATTCGTCTGGCATTTATAGCTCCTTAAATGAATTTGCGAGTAATCCCACGAGGATCTTGGACTACAGCCTCTACGGAATCATCATTAATAATGCGAAACTCACGACCGTGAATTACAAGGCGTGTACCTGCATTAGGTCTTGTCAACACAAAGTCGCCCTCTTGGCAATAAGCGCCAGTTGGAAAACGCTCTGGGTCTTTGTAGCAATCTGGTCCCATTTTGACTACAAATAACACTGTAGTTAGGAGTTCATCATGCCGACGAGTTTCATCTGATTTAAGGATGCCACTATCAAAAGCCTCTTCTGCTTCTGGGATTGCGCACAAGATGCGATAACCCTTTGGCTCTGGAAGCTGTTTGGCTTTGTCTTCAGCTTCTTTCATTACCGCTCGTAAGTCAATTGCTTGACTCAAATCTACTACCGTTTGGTCACTCATCGGAGTTCTCCATCGTTTTATTAAGGTCCGTTATAAAGTTTCGTGCGGTAAAGAGACCTCTCACTTCTCCGCATACTTTCTTGTACTCTTCAATTGTTTTGCAGTTGTCGTCTGCTAGACTTTCTTGGAGTTGCAAAATTCTTTCATCTAACTGTCGTGTTATATGAGCCAGCGCTTGGCTTGCGTCCATTATTTACCTTTCGTTTCCTTTTTAATTTCTTTAGTTTGCGCTTGGGTTTCAGCCTGTTTCGCGGCTAGCTCCCTTTGCACATCCGTCTGCATTTTTGTTACTTCTTTTTGATGCTGATGTTGTTCACGTTGTTTACCTAGATCAATAGCCATGCGAGCACCTTCAGTTTCCTGCTGGTTCTTCTCTTTATGCTTAGCTAATGATGCTTGGATAGCCATCTTTGCACCTTCAGTTTCCTGCTGCTTAGCAATACGGTCGCGTTCAAGTTGAATCTGCGCCAACTTAAGCTGGAAGTCGTCTTGGTCTTTCTTAGCTTTACGTTGTTGTTCTTGAGCTTTAATCTGTAACTCTTGTTGTTGCAACTGGATAATTGGGTCTTGAGCTTGCTGTTGAGCTTGCTGTTGTTGAGCTTCTTGTTGATGCTGTTGCAACATTTGTTGCGCCGCTTGCGCTGCCATTTGAGAAATCTGCTCTTCCATCTGCGGAGACATATTTGGCTCCTCATCATCTGGGTCTTGTGGAACTGCAGGCAATAGCGTACCCATCCGTTGCTCCATTTGTTTGCGATACTCCATTCCCAAGTGCTCAGCTACGTGAGCAGACAACTCGGCTTGAATCTGTTGCGCTAGTTGTGGGTTTTGTTGTATCAACATTTGGATATGTGGGTCTTGCGCCATACTCATATGCACCGTAATATGAGATTGGTGATCTTGCGCCAAGAATGCTTTGACAGGTTTATTCATCAAAATATTCTGGTTCTCAGAAACTGGGTCACGAGGCTTCATATCTTCGGGCATCGGTACTAGCTTCTGATAGTTTTTGATTCCCAACACGTCTAACATCTGACGATGCAGAAGTGGAAGATCATAGAGCTGAGGTGCGGTTTGAGCGAGTTGTAGAGCTGCTTGATACTGCACGACTTTTTGCGCCATAGTAGCCGCGTTGGGATCGGACACAGGAATAACAGCAACCATGTCATAGTCTGATTGCTTTGCTCGACGATCACCTTCAACTGGGTCGTATGAGTATTCTTCTGGTGTGTAATCTCTGATGATGTCTTTAAGAAGCTTAAACTCTTGCTTCATTGCGTAGTGGATACGAGCTTGTATCGCACTCATTGACTTCAATGTTCTTTCTAGAATTGCTAGTGTTGTTCCAACTGGCGCATTAGCGCTCATGTCAGATGCTTGAATCTCTGCAGACCCAGCAAACTTACGACCTTCTTCTACGATAGTTCCTAACAAACTATATAGAACTTGACTTGGTTCTTTGTATGGAAGTGGTAATAAGTTGTCACGCATTGTCCCTGCTGGAACATCTACGTCACGCCACTCACCTGGAGCTATTGGTGTGTCATCGCCTTTGACTCGCATCCCACGGGCCTTAAAGCCGCCTGGCAGATTTGATAATGTCCCTGCATCAACCAATTGCCTGATAAGAGAAGTACCAGACTTAGCAAAAGCGCCGATAAGGTGAATAAGCCCAAAAGCATAAAAGCCAAAGCCTGGAATATACGGATAATGGACGAAATGATTTCTCTTATGGTGTTTCTCATCTTCTGGTCTCCAGTTGCGACGGATTGCTAGAATAGTACTAGTACCCTTCTCGATTGTGACTACATAAGGTAGACCAATGCCAGTGGGTTCACCATCTTCATCTGTATGCTCAAACCCTTCAAGGTCAAGCTCCACATGCATTTCTAATAATTTGTAACGATCATCTGTAGTTGCTCTAAAACCAAGCTTCTCAGCAATCTTCTTCTCAATCTCGTCCATTACTTGGACTGGTTCGCCCAAGTCTACGTCTCGGTAGAAACCTTCATGCTGCAAACGTCGTACATCATTCTCTGTCTTACGCATCACATGCGTGACACGCTCAGCTGACTCTAAGCTAGAAGCTCCATAGGGGACAACCACATCTTCCGCAGGAACATACATGGATACTTGACGATCTAATGATGGGTCAAAGTAAACTTTCTTAAACGCATTACCTGCTAAGCCTAAGCCCCACAGCATGCGCTCATGCTCAGGTCTAAACTCTTTCATTACATCCATCAACTGATAGTTCATGTCATCTTGAACGCGTTCAGCCGCAGCTTTTTTCTCTGGGGTTTCTTTGCCAACGATCTGAGTCTTTACTGGACCAGCTGCTGGAATCGTTTCCATCATGGTCTCAGCTTGGAACTTGACTACTGCTTCAGAGAGGAGTGGATGGTACACGCCACAGGCGCCTTCCCAAGGTTCAGCACGCTCTTCAATTTTAAGGCCCAGAAGTTCTAGACCATCCACATAAGTTTGTATCCAATCTTTTCTAGAGGCTATGTCATTATCAAAATCGGAAGTTAAGTCACTAGCTAATGTAGCTAACAGTCTGTCATCTAATTGTTCTGCTAAGTTATCATCAAAGCCGTCTGGCTCATCATCTTTTTCCATGTGCATCTCAAAGCCAGGACCTGAGATGTCTACGCTTTCAGGATCTTCAATAGATATTTCTAACGCTGGCTCGTCACCTTCCTCGCCAAGTTGATCTAGTCCTTGAGGGGCTGAGTAAAGTGCCTTATCTATTGCCATAATTTATCCTTAATAATACGCAGCTTTTTTGCGGTATTTGTAAAGCATGTCGTCTTCTGGTTCATCATTGGGGAGACGAATGAATCCACCTTGCCTGAATCTTAACAGAGCTAATGTTGTAGAGTCTACCAAGTCATCGTTCAATCCGCTAGGAAAATCATTACATTCCTCAATCACGTCCTTCGCCCAGCGGTGCGATGGCGCCCAGACAACCCCACCCGAAAACAAGTCTGAAATAGCGTTAACGCGCGCGATCTTATCCTGACCCTTGCCAGGTGTGAACTCGCCGACAGGTATACCCATGCGCCTAAGCTCCTGATATAGCGCAGCCCCGTTGGACTTTTTCTCAACCATGAACGCATCTGGTTCCCACGCTTTATACTCCTCAAGTACAAGCTTCTTGAGTTCTGGAAACTCCAATCGTTTTTTGATTGCATTAAGGAGAATGATGTTGTAATTATTGACTTCTTCGTTGAAGAAGACGCCCCACGTCGTGAGCGCGTTATAGTCCGCACGGTTATTTGCCTCCTGAGCCGCGTCTAGCGACATAATAATGAACTCACAATCTGGCGGCGTATCCTTATCCCAGATGTTCCACCACTCCCGTTTGATCAGCGCACCCTCTTCTGATACTGGGTTTTGCATGTACTGGGCATTCCAATACCTAATATCTAGGGCGGCTTTCTTAGATAGCAGCTCCTCCACAGGCCAAAACTCGGGCCACAGGCTCTCGCCGTCATCTTTAATTGCAGGAAACTGAATCACTTCCCACTTATCTACGTCATCATTTGCTTCTTGTTGTTTCTCTATCTGTCCTGTTAAGTCAAGTTTTGACCAGCGGGTCATCACAATAACAATTGCACCACCAGGCATAAGACGCTGGAGAGGACCAGACTGGAACCACTCCCACGCAGGCAAAAATACATCGGGTCTTCCAGTCTTAGCATCCTGCTCGGAGTGCGGGTCGTCAATAATAAACAAGTCAGCCCCGCGACCAGCAAGGGCGCCACCGACACCGATTGCAAAATATTCACCATTAAAGTTTGTTCCCCATCGTGATGCCGATTTACTGTCGGCTTGTAGTTCTACCTGCGGAAATATCTCTTTATAGTCGTCTGAACCCACAAGGTTTCTAACGCGACGACCAAAGTTAACCGCCAAATCTGCTGTGTGAGACGCCATGATAATCTTCTTCTGGGGGTATTTTCCCAGGAACCAGGCGGGAGCAAGGTAGGATATGAGTTCAGACTTACCGTGTCGTGGAGCAATATTAACAATGACTCGTTTTTTCTTACCGTTAGCAATATCTTCAAAAATTTGAGCCAGTTTGAGATGATGTTGCCCGACCATATAGCCTGGGTATACGTGTTTAACAAAGTCCAAAAAGGATACTTTTCCTCGTTCTTGGGTAAGAAATTCATCGTATTTTTCAATTAAATCCTTGGCTTTTCGCTTAACATCGAGGGGTGTTTTTGGGTTTTCTGCCAATAAACGCAGCTTAAATAGCTGTTCTTGGGACAATTTACTAGTCATTTTTGTCTTTATTGACTACGTTTTTGGCTTCTACATCTATATATTTACCCTCAACCTCGTCCAAAAGTGACAATAATTCACTTTCAACCTCTTCTTTTGTCTGGATTTTGACAGTAACTTCGGTTCTTTTCTTAAATGCGTCAACCCCATCTATCTCTCCAAGCGCTCTTAAGGCTGCAATCTTGGTTTTTACATCCTTAGATGCTTCAACCGAATGCAATAGATGGTTAACTACATAAGTTTTTAGTTCAGATAGTTCATCCACAATAGAAACATTCATCTGGGCAACCATGCCAGCTAGCATGGCTAGTGTTTCATTGGGGTATTCATTAAATTCTGGACGGAACTTGGGGTCAGATGCCATTTGCACAGCTAAAGACTTAGCTTGCTCGACATTTTCTTGCGTCGGAGCGATAGGCTGCCCTGTTAAATCGGACATTAGCTTTACTACATTAGCCCGCATATTTAGCTCTTCTTGTGGCGTGAGAGCAGGAAATGCTTCTTGGGCATTTTTAGGTAGAGGAACGTTCTGCTCAATGTCTGGAATGTACGTGTCCATGCGCAGAGTGTATCTTAATTGTTAAGTATGTGTAAAGAATTTCTTTACGGAAAAAGAGGGGGCTTACTTCGCCCCCAAAGAACACACCCTCACGTGTATTAAAGAAAGTATATACGTTTTTGGGACATGCATAAATTTTACGGTTTTCTATATAGGTACTTGGGACTCCTATGGGGGGTATTTCGTTTTGCAGAATTGACGGTCGTGTGTGGGAATAAGAAGTGGGGTAGGGGTATACCCTAATAAATATGTAAAGTAAATAAAGTGTTAATTGGGGGTCGTGTGTTTGAGAAGAAAAGCTTTATAGAACAAGAAGTTACAAGGATATTATGCAAGTTAAATGTGTAATAAGTATGGGGGCGGATTTGGAGAATTAGGGATGTTATTTGTGCAAATCTTAGAGTAGAGAGGCGAGATGGAACCATTTCTAAAAAGCGGGGGGTGGGGGGTCGGACTTCGCGCCCAAACTTGACTTATAAGGGGTGGGTCAGCTATATAGATCATATGGCAGTATGTTCTGCCACTTACAAAGGAGAAGCAGATGTACAAACTATTCTATTCAACCAACATGCAACCTGTTCAAGTCGGTGATGTAGTTCACTTCAGTAATCGTGCTTGGACTGTTGAGGAGATCAACGAGACACCTAAGTTCCTCGAGACTAAGGTTTGGGTTCGCAGTATGGATGAGCAACACCTGATGATCAACGCATGGCAAGGTGACTTCGGTGCTCGCTGGGTTCTAACCAAGTAATCAACGGGGGGCGAAAGCCCCCCAACTTTAAGGAGAAGTAAATGAAACAACTATCACTACTACCAACTACTACATATGTAGTTAGGTTTACTGCCACAGACAACAAAGGCAACTTAAAAGCCAGTAGTTGGCATCACTATGATGATTACCGAGACGCGTGCTTGCGTGCTTATGGTCTTATGCGCAACGCGTTTATCTTAGATGACAGCGTCACAATCCACGCTGAAAACTATTGGGTTGGGCATTAACCAAAGGGCGCAAGCCCTTTGAAACCAGTTACTTGTTGTCGGGCGTGGCTTTGTGGGGGCGTGATCAAGCGCGCTGTTTAGCGTTCCACTTAGGCGTGAAACTTTACTTAACGACCTTGTGTCAGCTATAAGTATTACATGGCAGGCAATTCCGCTTGTCATTAACGCAGTACTTCATTTTATGAGGAGAAGCAAAATGGCTACTAAAGCCCTAGCAGTAGAAGTAAAAGATCAGATCACCAGTCTAAAAGATGGTGCTTACAAGCAAGCAGTAGCAAGCGACAAAATGCGTGGCGTTGCTCGCTATGTTTTAACCACTTGTAAGGGTTTCCCTGACGAAGTAGGCGACGAAGTCAAAGAGCAGTTATATGATGGCTATCGTTTACGCTTCAACGAAACCAATCCCGCCAAGCGGTACGCAGTTGTCAATGATCATTACCTATTGATTGACGGCTCTAATCCTGATCTTGAAAAGGAAAAGGAGATTGTGCAAATTGGTACTGATTATGTGTTTGCGTTTAGTCAGCAAGAGTATGGCAAGCTAAAGACTAGCGATCCATACAAGCACGCAGTCATCAAGGAATGGCGTGATAAGGTAAACACTTATTGCTCTAATCGCTTAGGTGATCTCAAGCGTCAAGCTCGTACGATCCTCAATGAGGGTAAACAGAAAGAGCGCGGTGCTACATTAGATTTTGCTCACCGCATTATTGAAGTATTCAAAGGTGATCAGGGTTTAATTCAGAAGTGCAAAAATGCTTCCAAGCGCGGTGATACCACTGCTGATGAGAAGCGACTGAAGTTAGCCATTGACGCCTTTATGGTTCAATGGAATAAGTAAGACCTAGCCCTGCCAGTCCTAGACTGGTGGGGCTTTTTTTTCGCCCTGATTTTCACAAGCCCCCCATTTGAAACCAGTTACTTGTTCTCGGGCGCGTCCGTGTGTGTGTGGCTTAGATAGCGTTCCACTACCCCGTGAAAGCTTGATTAACAGTCTAGCTATCAGCTATAACTATCATATCGGATGCAATTACGCACCGATTAACAACGGAGGACATATGTCCATTAAAACTGAAATAACATCCTTAAAGGATGCATCGTATCAAGGTTGTATCAGCGCTGAACGTGGTCAGACTATCGGTCAGTATATTTATAACGTATGCCCTATGTTCCTTGAATCTGTGCCCGAAGAGGTTAAGGCTCAGATTGAAGAGGGTCAAATGCTCCGATTCCATGAGAATCATCCAGCACAGTATTACACGACAGATTATGTCCCATGTAGTGCTGATACTAAGGGAGCATTTAAAGTGGACATCAATGTAGTGATGTCTCACTCCCAGCAAGAATTCGGACGTATGAAATCCGAAGACCCTGTAAAGCATGGCGTCCATGCCAAATGGCGCAAGGATTGGGGGACATACAAATCCAATCGTATGGCAGACCTACGCAAGTATGTCAAAGCATACAAGGATTTACTCGAGGGTAAAACCACTACCCGTGCCAGCACCAAGGATTTTAGCGTATGGCTCAAAGAGACTGTGGACACAATCAAGACCCGAGCTAAGACAGCGAAGGGAAGAGGGGACACTACTGTGAATGACTCAGTAGTCAATGCGATAGTGAAGGCTATCAAGTAGGACTAGGGGGAGGCGAAAGCCTCCCTTTTTTTGGTTGTCCAAATTGAAACCAGTTCTTTGTTTTCGCGCGCGTGAGCAAGCAAGGACTTTGTATCATTTAGAATTATCAGATTTGATAGCGCAAGGTCGCTATTTAGCTTTCCACGATATAGTGGAAATTGAATTACACATAGTCCCGACGTGACTAGCTTGCCGTTATGTGTTTGACCAAAAAAGTTCTAAAACCGACTCGGAATTTTTACTACGTCTAGAATTTTTTTATTTAGTAAATTCAAAGACTTACAACGAAAATTCTAAATTCCAATCGGATTAGCAGAGGATGGGGGGTAAAAACATAAAAAAGGTGGGAGAGCAAGGCTTGTTTTCCCAATGCAAAAATGTAACGCAAGGTATTGTCCTCTCTCAAAATTTATTGGAACATAGAATTTTTCTTCTTTTCTTTTATTTATTTAATAATAATAATAATAATATATCTATATAAATCATACACTTAACCCCTCAAAAAACATTAGAAATAAAGTTCCAGACTTTAGTAGACTATTGGTTTATACTTGGAATATTCCGCAAAAAACGGAATTTAATTTCCAAACTAACAAGAAAGGTAAACCATGTTTACAAATCAAATTTATAAGTTCAAGAATGAATCACGCACTATGAAGCAGTGGGCACAAAAGACAGGCTTATCAGTAGATGTGTTGCGCAGTCGTTGGAACAAGGGCAAACGAGGCGATAGTTTATTTGCACCAATCCCTGACCAAGATGAGCAGAACAGTTATTGCGTATACATCACGCATGACACAGGCGATGGAGAAGAAACAAAGACTCTCAAAGAATGGGCACAGGAGTTCAACATGAACCCTAAAACTTTAGCCGCAAGGTATGGCAAAGGTGAAAGAGATAGCCACGTATTACTACGACCAAAAGGAGTTCATGCCAAAGTCATTAAACAAAGACATCGTATCAGCTAAAAAAGTCATATACCAGCTTGATTTATATGTCAAGTTGTGGTATACTAATAATGTCGATGGGCGATCTTTTTCGATAGTAGCTGGTTGCACAACGACTATTTAGCTTTCCACGGTGTCGTGGAAAACATAACCTAAAGCACCACGCAAGTGGACTCTAATAAAGGAGAAACAAATGGGCAAGTTAAAAAACGCAATCATCCAAGCAAACGAGGAAGCATTTAGAAGAATCTTTGCGCAAACGAATATCGGGGAAAATGCGCATCCACGCATGAGTGGACTCGAAGATACGGATGAGGCATGGGCGCAGTATGAGATGGAGTTCAATGAATGGTTGGATAACTACGAGAAATCATTTGGAGAGAACCATGATTGATGAAACTTTTACACCACAGTGCAAGCTATGCGGTGATACCTACGATGAGCAACGCTTTCGGCTGGGCTATGCAGTTTGTTGTCCATGCGGTGATGAGATCGCAAAGAAGGTGGTTCGCACAGTTGCTCCCATGCACAAGAGTAATTACGTTCTTATCACAGACAAGTCCGACTTGGTAGGACTCAACAACAAAGGGGGGTTGGTGAAATGAGCACAATCGAAAGACTAAAAGTAGTAATAGCGAAGTTGGAAGTCATACAAGAAATGGGTGTAGATATGACTGAAATTCAGCGCAAAGAAATATCCCAAGAACTAATCGACATTGTTTTAGCTAGAGACATTCAGCAACAAAGAGAAAGGGATTTAATTGAAAAACTGGGAGAGTTGTTATGAAAATCATCAAGCTATATCGTAACCCTAATAAGCCTGAGTTCTACAAGCTAGTGCGTAGCGATGACCATGCTCTATTAGTTAATTACCCGATAGACAAACCTAACCGCAAGCGAGAGGCGAGGTGGTTTTACCTTGATGAAGTCTATGTGGACTGGGTTAGAACATTCATAGGAGAAGAGAATGAAAACATTTAAGTGGATGGTGCAAATCATCTTAGACCCCACGATAGAGTGGAACATTAAAAAGCTTGGCGCATATGAAAGGAGAAGAAGATATGGGTTATAGATCAACAGTTGCATACACCATACGCTTTATCCCACCACAAAAAGATGAACCCGAGAAAGGTTTAACTGCACAGAATTGTAGGGCTACGTTCTTTACATTCCTAGCCGAAGCAAAAGCAAACGGAGATACGGCTGGTGCGATTGCAGATTCAGAGTATCTAACCATAGACGAGAAAGAACTAACCCTTAATTTCTTTGCTGATGATGTGAAGTGGTATGAGTCCTACGATGATGTCAAATGCCACGAAGCGTTGATGGACTTGTCTAAAGAGTGGGCTGACGATGGTGATTGTTCTAACCCATACATCGCTGGTGCGTTTGCACGAATTGGTGAAGAGATGGAAGACGTAATTGAAGAGGTATGGGGTGAAGGTTGCTATGACTGGATAAGTATTCATCGTTCTATGTCTTGCGATTGGATGTGAAACAAATTAACCGCCAAGAAGTACCTAGTGTCATATAAAAAAGTCATATATCACCATTGACTCAAATGTAAAGTTGTAGTATACTTATCATAGTGAAGGGAGCAATTTATGTTCAAGTTGTTTTTGTTTTTGGTGTGGTTTTATATAGCGATCCACGTCGTAGTGGATTTCAATTTAATCAAGTAAAGGAGAAGTAAATGGAAATGAATCTAGAAATGCCTGAGCATTTAATCTCATTGGCGAGTAGTGCGGTGCTAGTCAGCGTTGACATCAGCGTGTGGTCAGCAACCAAACAGGATCGGGGTATCAGTGATGAGGTTACTACCTCAAAGAACGCTGATAAGTCCGCGGGCAGGTATGTTAAGAATCTCTTAGCTAATCATCCCAAGCACAAGGCAGTCGTTAACTATCGGCAAACCATCTATAACTGGCTTCAGCGTCGGACTTACAGATGGAATCAATCCCAACAATTACTGCCAAGTATTGATGTGCCTAAATTCAAGCAAGAGTATCACGAGCATGAAATAGCTTTCCATGCCCTAGTGGATTCATTGGTAACGGACTATGACTCAATCGTGTCGGACATGGCTTTCAAGCAAGGTGATATGTTCAATCGTGCAGACTATCCAAGTGCAGAGCAAGTCAAGACGAAGTTCAGCTTGAATCTGTATGTATCAGAAGTGCCTACGAATGACTTTCGCTGTGGCATAGCTAAGGACATCGCTGATGATTTGTTTACAACACTCAGTAATCAAGCGCAAGGGATCATAGATTCGATTGCCCAAGAACAGTCAGAACGCATGGTCGAGGTGATGGAGTCCATTAGTCATTGTTGCGGTGTAGATGAGTCAGAAGTAAACGGCGAAGTGCGAACCAAGCGCAGAAAGATTTACGAGGGAACGCTACAAAAAGCTAGAGATTATGTCGAAAGTTTTAAGCGATTTAATCTTAAGAATGATTCAGGATTAGAGTTGGCTCGTGCGTCGCTAGAGAAAGTTTTAAATGGTGTAAAGGCAGAGGACATCCGTGATTCCGATGCGGTGCGCCATCATGTTAAGGAAGGGATAGACGATATTCTTTCCAAGTTCGGTAGTTTCAATTCCACGATGTAATGACATTCTAAATAAGGAGAAGCAAATGTCTAAATTAAATTTCAATTCCACAGTAACCATCAACGAGTTACGCAAAACCATTCCTACAATAGGCTCATACCTCACACCAATCATACTGTCTGAACCTGGTTGTGGTAAGACCTCTCTGTTATCTATGATTCGTGAGGATCTTGGCGAAGACTATGACTATATCTATGTAGACTGCCCTGTCAAGGATATGTCGGACATTGGTATGACTATTCCAAACCATGCAACCAAGTCGTTGGAATACTATGTCTCATCTCTCTTCAAGCTTGACTCTCCTAAGCCAAAGGTCATCTTGCTTGACGAGTTCATGAAGTCTCCCAAGCTATTGCAAGTTATCTTCACCCGTCTGATGTTGGAAAGAATGGTAGGCGACGAACCACTACCTCGTGGATCAATAGTTTTCGGGACATCAAACAATGCAAGCGATGGGGTAGGCGACACAATGCTTGCTCATGCTGGTAATCGTGTGTGCATCATGGAGATGAGTAAGCCAACAGTTAATGAATGGTTAGAGTGGTCATCAGCTAATGGTATCTCTCGTGTTGTTCGTGCTTTCGTTGCGATGTTCCCTCGGACATTGGCAAGTTACAGAGATGGCAACCAAGATGACAATCCGTATGTGTTCAATCCTAAGAAGACTGCCCTGTCATTCTGCTCTCCTCGTTCTCTTGCGAAGTGCGATGTGATCGTTAAGAATAGAGATTACTTAGGCGATAACGCAACGATGGTCGCATTGGCTGGCACTATCGGTGCAAGCGGTGCTGGTGATATGTCAGCGTTCCTATCGTTGGAGAAAACTCTAGTCGATGTGAAGGACATCGTGAAGTCTCCAGATAGCATTAAAGTTCCCGAAGAAATCTCAGCGCAGTTAATGATTATGTTCCAAGCGGTAGACGTGCTAGAGACACAGGATGAGCTAACGAAGTTCATGACATTCGTTAATAAGATTCCTAGTTCAGAGGTGCAAGCGGTGTTCTTTACTATGATGATGCGCAATACAAAGGCAATCAAGTTGGCTCGCAACAATCTGCAGATTGCAGAGTGGGCTAAGAATAACCATGAGTTGTTTTAATTAACTATCCACGAGGTGATGGAAATGGAAATAAGTTATAGCGAAGCGTTCTTAATCGTGTGGGCATCAGTGATGACTATTCTGTATGTAATCACTAGGCACGAAGCAGAGCATTTTAAACGGCATACCTTATACAAACTAAAGCAAGTGCATGATGGCAACGCAAAGATTGTATGTGGTGAAGATTTTATAGCTATCAAAATGAATGGAGAAGAATGATGCAAGTCAAAAACAAACAGGAAGTCCGCTTAAAGAAAGCGCATATTGCGCTCATGAAACACCACGAGACTGCGCTCTATTCGGGCGTGATGTTGATGGGTAAGAGTGAGGTGAGTGATAATCTTTTTACGGCATACACCGATGGTGTAAACAAGCGTTACTCTCGCCCATTCCTAGAAACTATCATAAGCGAACCCAAGCTTAGAGGTCTGGTGTTACATGAGAATCTTCATGTAGCATTGAAACAAATCCCTCGTGGTAAGGATATGTGGAAGGAAGATGCCAAGATCGCAAACATGGCGGCGGACTTTGTGGTGAACGACATCATAAAGAATATTACAGGAAAGGTGGCTGGTGGCAACGAGCAGTTGGTGGAGTTGCCTGATGGTGCGCTATACGATCCGTTCTTTCATAACTGGAATATGCGTGAGGTCTATAACTATATCCGTAAGGAGAATCCTCAACGTCAGAAACCACAGTCAGGGGGGTCTAGTAATGGTGGTCAGGAAGAAGACTCAGATAGCAGTCCATCATCTAGTGGAAAGCAAGATAAGGGTGATGGAAAGATTACTGCCAATGGTAAGGAATACGACATGGGCGGTGATGGCTTTGACGAACACGACTGGGAGAACATGAGCGCCGAAGAGGTCAAAGAGTTGAACGACAAAATTGACCGAGCCTTGCGTGAGGGCGGTATGTTAGCTGGTCGCATGGGTGGGAAGATTCCTAGATCAATCAGCGATCTGCTTGAACCCAAGATAGATTGGCGAGAAGCGTTGCGTGAGTTTGTGTCATCTACTATGAAAGGCAAGGATGAGTTCACATGGCGCAGAATGAATAAGCGTCAGATGGCGAATGATATTTATATGCCAAGCATGGAGAACGAAACTATCGGCGAGGTGGTCGTTGCTATTGATACGTCGGGTTCGATTGGTGGTAAAGAACTTACCGAGTTTGCTACGGAACTGGCATCCATTTGCGATCTTGTGTCGCCTGATGCGGTGCGTGTTCTGTGGTGGGATACCGACGTGCATGGTGAGCAGTTGTTCAAGTCCGACCAGTATCAGTCTATTGCATCGCTACTAAAACCATTAGGCGGTGGTGGTACTCATGTGGGGTGTGTTAGCAAGTATATCAATGAGAAGAAAATTAACGCAGAAGCGGTCATCGTGTTTACTGATGGCTATGTGGAAAGCGACATCGAGTGGAATATCGTTCCACCAACCCTGTGGATGATTACTCAGAACAAAGACTTGGACATTCCATGCGGTAAGAAAGTCATGTTTGGAGACGAATGATGGGTAGGGGAGATGGCGGTGCATCACGAATAAGACATGAACTCGTGCAAGACTTGATCGAACATCATGGTAAAGGTGCGTATACCTACGCATTACAGAGAATAGATCAGTATGAGGGCGATGAAATGATTGTAAGTATGTGGCGCAAAGTATTAGAAGAACTTGATGAACATTTTAAAGGAGAAGCAAATGAGAGCATTGGAATGGAATAGACTAACTGAGATCACTAAGACTCAGAAACCTTATCGTGGAACTACTAATCGTTTTCCTATCGGCAAGAGAACTCATAATACAAAGTGTTTTTACTTAGAAGAAAGGAATGGCGAGAAGGTATATGTCATCACCTATGGTCATAGTCATAAAGAACACCATCACACAAAGGAAGAGTATGAAGCAAACAAAGGCGCAATCCATTGTAGAGAGTGGGACACCGATGAATCTACTCGCTATGTCAGCTATACACCTATACCTAGAGAGATGGGCATTGTGCGTTCGGACAATACCTTTGAGTTTACTGGTAATGGTTACGGGCAAGGCGAGAATATGCTACTTAGTCAATGGAGTCTTGGCACGTTCTTTAGGAGTTCACGACATGGTGGAATGGTATATAGGCAGAACTACTCTGATCCTCTGTTCCATCCAATCTTCAAAGGTATGAGAGTTTATTGCGATGATATGAAAGTGCATGAGAGTAGCGAGTATACGTTGACAGGTCGTCGTGTCAGTCGCAAAGATGCCAATGAATTTCTTAAGCAATACGAAGATTTTTATACCATCAATGAGACGATGTTCAAAGCGATGGAGTGGAAATCCTTTATGGATACTGTGCTTGATGTCAGCAGTCAGATGGGGATTGACTACGATAAGAATTGGTATATGGCTAACGAAGATAAGTGTCGTCTATTAGAGTTTGCTAACAAGTCCTTGAATGATGCGCCGTTAGATAGCTGCGTGTGCTTTCTTCTCGCCTATGATATTAAGAATATGTATGCCAATGCGAGAGGTAATGCAAACCCTAGCAAAGGTAACTACTACGCTAGAGAGCATCAGCTAGACGTTCTGTTCAGTAATCTCAAACGCAAGCTAAACAAAGAGTTGTATAGCAAGAACCCGACAGTCATGAAACCCATAGAGCATGAGGCTGGTAAGTATTACCCACCTAGCGAGTGGGGTGTGGAAGTTTATGTTGATGGCAAAGAAGTCGAACAATACTAAGGAGAAAGCAAATGAAATACATAGTAGAAGGATTCGCTACTGAACAGCTCAGTGAATCAATCGAGAACTCACCATGTAAGAGACTCATACAAGAACTAAACTTTAAGTATGGTCTTAAGGTATTAACTAAAGAAGAACCTCATCCGCTTATGCGTCGTCAATATGATACGTTCTTACTCACCGAATCTACTGGTGCGTTCCCTGTTGCGAAGGTGTGGGTAGATAAGGAAGATGGGCATGATGTGTATAACTATCGTAGCCCATACTATCGTAAGGATCGTGGATCGGATACCGCAGACCGAGAGACTATCCATAGTAAGAAACTCTCAACGCTGATGGCTACTCTAAAAAGGCAGGATGTTGTTCCACCTATTGATGAAATCATGCGTAGAAGTCATACGAATAATTTTGAGATCGGCAAGAGCCAGCTTGAATCTCATCATGGCAACACTTATAAAAATAATAAGCTAGATGTCGAAGACATACATGATTTATTGCGAGCAGTTATTAGGGAAACTCCTAATACATTAGACCTAGAAAAATGTAAAAAAGAACTTGACAAATTAGATCAGATAGATAGAATCAAGGAAGAGAAAGAAAAAGATATTGAAAGATTCTTTACAGAGTTCTATGCGATAGGCGCAGATAGTTTGAATCATTTAGTTATTGGCACAGTTAAGCGAGTGAAGATGGTAGACAAAGATAGTCATATGTTTGAGGTAGTCAAACCCTTTGTGCGTGTGAAAGATTTATCTAATCACGAACATCTACAACCCATCATGCTGATGCACAAAGTATACCACGAAGGTAAAAACGTAGAGAAGTTTTACGCAAATTACATTCCACAGTCTAGTGGATACCTAAATGACCTCGATGTAATCAATGCTACCTATACTCGTGTAGATGAATATAACCTGACATGGATGCTCACACCATGCTCAACAATCTAAGTCCAGTCGTGCATCAATATAACTGGGACTTGTATCGTGTGCCACTACGTCGTGTAGGAAACCATTACACCTTGTATGTTGCTGATGGATTTACCAGAGAGTTTGATGAAAACACTTTGCCTGATGAAATCAAATCTAAGATGGCGATGATCCTTGCAAGGCATAAACAAATCTTGCAAGACCATGAAGTAAGGGAGATAGAATTGTTATCCACTTGCCAAGATGAGGATATGCAAGAGGTGGGCTGGCGATCAAGCGACAGTTGGTTTGTGATTGTACTGCCGTATCCATCACTAATGAAACTAAGAGGAGAAAGCTAATGGCATCAACCCCCGAAGCGAAAGTTAAAGATAAGGTTAAGAAGTTTTTAAAGTTAAATGATATTTATTTCACTATGCCGTTTACTGCTGGGTATGGTGCGAGTGGTGTTCCCGATATTCTTGTGTGCTATAAAGGAAAGTTCATAGCGATAGAGTGTAAGGCTGGTGGCAATAAGCCTACGGCATTACAGGCTGAACACATGAATAGGATTACACAGGGTGGTGGAATCGCAGTTGTCGTTGATGAGAATAATACTGATGCGACTATGGTGAAACTATTTAGTGACGAAGATGGGAGATGCTGATGAACAGTGAACCAGTAGCGTGGATGGTAGAAGATGATGAGGATAGGTATTTTTTAGTAAACGGCAAAGGATTAGCAAAGCCTGATGATTCATGGAAAAGTGTAATTCCACTCTACACCCATCCAGTAAAAGAACTAACAGATGAAGAAATAACTGCAATTTCCAAAGAAATATTCAAGGACTACAAGAACTACCACTACTACCAAATTGACTTTGCTAGAGCAATACTAAGAAAGGCACAAGAGAAATGAAAGCCAAGGAAATTGAATTGAAACTTACTTGCCAAATAGCTACCTACAACCAGCAAGAAATACTGAAGTTGCGTGACAAGTTGTATGAAGCCTTTGAAAACTGCACCCATAACATAGTTGATGGGGAAGGTTTGGTAGGCAACTTACAACTTGAATTGTCTGGCGAAAACTAAGAAAGGCACAAGAGAATGGCTGATTATTTAATTATCGCAATTCGTTTTTTGGCTTTGATAATTGCTGTGATGTGTATAGCTTTGATAATAGAGTGCAAAGATATATGAGATTAGAAATATTAGAACTTGAAAAGCCACGCCTTGTTAGTAAAAGTCAATGGGTAAATCATCCTGATTACTTTATGCCTGTTTTATTTACACAATATGGATGGTCAGACGGCAAAACAACAGTATGGAATAAAGAATTTGAAGTGAGAAAGGCACAAGAGAAATGAAAGCAAGTAAGAAAAAGTATTTAACTTTTGATGATTTAAAGCCATACAAACCAGCACCTCATCCGATGCAACACCGCATTGATGAGTTCCGTTCAATACCAAGTCTAGTAACAGGGAGAAGATCATGAAACTGGCATCCGTTTTGCGTAGGTATCAGGTAGTAGAACCACCCAAGAAAGAAGTCAAACCAAAACTAACCGATAAAGATTCTAAGTTTGTTTGGACTAAAGGCGCTGACGTGATGAAGACTTTTAAGCGACATGGTTTTGTTCCACCATCCGAGTACCGAACAGATTACTTATTTAAAAAGAATCGAGACTTAACCAATGAATGAACAAGACCTAAGAGATTGTTTTGCGATGTTTGCTATGGCGGGAATAGTTATGGATGGTAGCTTAAGTTCAATTGCTTACACAGAAAAAAAGGTATTAGTAGACGAGATCGCAAGACTAGCATACGCACAGGCAGATGCCATGATTGAAGCAAGAAGTAAAACCCCCGATATAGGGATAACCGCAGTAAAACCAAAAAGGAGAAGTAAAGATGAAGAAGTTAACTAAGACCGCAAAGGTATTGGCTTATGTTAAGAACAATCCTAATGCAAAGGCAAGTGAAGTAGCAAAGGCGATTGGTGTTACACCCAATAGTGTGTATCAGATAATTCATAAATCAAAGAAAGTAGCGCAATCTAAACCTAGCACTAACGTGCCTAATGGTCAGATGTCTTTGGCGCTATTTAGTGATTCACCCAAGCGTGGAAGACCAACTAAGAAAAACCAAATGAATCTTACAGAGATTCGTGGCGGACAAGTGCGCTTAATAAAAGCACTAACAGATAACGTCAACCATCCACCCCACTACAAGACAGGCGGGATCGAGACGATTGATTTCATCGAAGCAAAGTCTCTTAACTATAACCTCGGTAATGTGGTGAAGTACATTACTCGTGCAGACCATAAGGGGAACAAGTTAGAAGATTTGAAGAAAGCCCAATGGTATCTCAATCGTGAAGTTGGCAAACTAAGTAAGAAGTAAACCCGAGGGAGTTTAGGCTATGCCTTGCTCCCTTTTTTGTAACTATACAAGACGTTATTTAAGGAGAAGTAAATGAGTGAAGATGCTATTTGCGGTGGTGGTGTTGGCATAGTGTTGGCAAGGATGGACTCACATCCCGAAGAGTTTTGGATGGGCGAGGACAAGTGGAAGTTTATTTACCAAGATTACTTTCGAGACTCAATGAACGAGACCGAGAAAGGCATGATCTTTGACAAGTTAAAGAAGATTCGTCAAGAAGAATTTAATCAGAGAGTGCTTGCAACCCTAGTACCACCTCAAGAAGAGGAAGAAGAAGATTCACCCTCAAGATTTGCTAGAGAGACAACACTTGGTCGTGCGCAAATTAAACGTGAAGGTAGAGGAGTAACATACAAATGAACGGCGGAGTAGCAATATTATTAGAGAGAATGAAGACTCACCCCGAAGAGTTCTTTAATCATGGTAGCCGATGGAACAATCTCATCATGGACTTTGAGCGTTCACTAGACCCAGCCGAGTATAAGTTGCTAGAAGAAGGCATAGCTAAGTGTCGTCAAGAAGAGTTCACACAGAAGGTGATGGGCAAGTTAATTGGTGAAGAAAGAGAAGACAGGGAAGTATTAAATACTGGTGCAGTATCAGGTTCAGTCACTCTTACCACTAGCGGTGGCGCATGGACATCACCAACAATAACTATACCCCCCACTAAATGAATCTAATTACCCTAGACTTTGAAACCTACTACGACTCCAAGATCAAGCTTGGTTTTAAGCATCAGACGACTGAGGAATACATCAGAGACAAGCGCTTTGAAGTAATCGGTGTTGGTGTCAAGGTAGGTGAAGGTGTGACTGAATGGTTTTCTGGTTCACACCTCGACATCCAAAAATACCTTTCCACACTCCCGTGGAAAGATTCTGCTTTGCTTTGCCACAATACTTTATTTGACGGCTCTATTCTTGCGTGGAAGTTTGGTATCAAGCCATCTTTTTATCTTGATACATTGTGCATGGGTCGGGCTACGAATGGGGTAGATGTCGGGGGTTCTTTATCCTATCTTGCCGAGCGTTATAAGCTAGGGGTCAAGGGTCACGAGGTTGTGTTGGCAGAAGGTAAGCAAATAACTGGTTTCACTTCAGCCGAACTCACAGCCTACGGTTCATACTGCATTAACGACGTGGAGTTAACTTTTAAGCTCTTCCAAGTATTGTCGAGTGCGTTCCCACCTGATGAATTGCTTTTGATAGATATGACTTTAAAAATGTTTATCAATCCAATTCTAGAGGTTGACGATGCGCTACTCAATGACCGACTAGAGGAACTTAAGCATGAGAAATTACAGTTATTAGGGACACTAAAAGCTACCTTGCAATGTGAGAACGAAGAGCAAGTACGCAAAAAGTTAGCTAGTAATAAACAATTCGCTGCCGTGCTAAAGGAGTTTGGAGTCGAGCCACCGATGAAGGAGAGCAAGACAACTGGCAAGCAGACCTTTGCGCTGGCAAAAAATGACGAAGGGTTCATAGCACTAACTGAACACGAAGACCCAATCATCCAACAACTTGCTGCCGTGCGACTGGGAACAAAATCAACTATTGAGGAGAGCAGAATTGAACGATTCATTGACGTGGGAGCGCGTAACAAAGGTCGCCTACCAATTCCCCTCAAATACTATGGGGCGCATACGGGTCGTTGGGCAGGGTCGGATAAGGTCAATTTTCAAAACCTTCCGTCAAGGGACAAGAAGAAAAAGGCTCTCAAGAACGCGGTGGTCGCACCCGAGGGCTATATGGTTATCAACTGCGACTCGTCTCAAATTGAGGCACGGGTACTCGCATGGCTTGCGGGGCAAGAGGATTTGGTCAAGGACTTTGCCAATGGCAACGATGTTTACTCCGTTTTTGCGTCGAAGATTTACGAACAAGAAATCACCAAAAAGAATCCCGTTGAAAGGTTCGTGGGCAAGACGTGCATTCTTGGTCTAGGCTACGGGACTGGCGCATTAAAGTTACAGCACACACTAAAGACTAGTCCGCCAGGCGCAGACCTCACAGAGGATAAGTGTAAGGAAATAGTTAATCTATACAGAGATACCAACGACATGATTGTTAAGCTATGGCGGGATGGCGACGACGCTCTCAAGCGGTTAGCTGATTGGCAACCTAAACAAAAGCCATTTGCCTATGGCAAACACAAGTGTGTGCGGGTTACTAAAGAAGGGATTGAACTGCCAAACGGACTATACATCCGTTACCCTGACTTACAGATCACTGATGACTCTAAAGGCGGATACCAATACAAGTCACGCAAAGGCCCCGTGTCTCTATGGGGCGGTTCAGTTGTGGAGAACGTAGTTCAAGCGTTAGCTAGGATTATTGTAGGTCAGCAGATGATTAAATTAACGGAGCGCTATCGTCCCGTGCTAACTGTGCATGATGCGGCGGTGTGCGTAGTTCCCGAAGATGAAGTAGATGAGGCTTGTGCATGGATCGTCGAGGTCATGTCAACACCACCTGACTGGGCTAAGGGTTTACCAGTAGCTTGTGAAGCCCATTTTGGTAAGAATTATGGTGAGATGGAGGAGTGGAAAGCGTGAGTACAATAGATCAGTCAGAAGAATCACCACGGAACTTGATTAGTCTTAAGGAGTACGAGGCGAAAAAGTATTTATTACAAGTAGAACTTTTGAAATGGCAAAACCATGTTAAAGAAACTAATACACAACATATCATTATTTTTGAAGGGCGCGATGCGGCGGGAAAAGGAGGTTCTATTAAACGGTTTATGGAACACCTCAACCCAAGAACCGCAAGAGTCGTTGCCCTCTCCAAGCCCACAGAACAAGAAGCGAAAGAGTGGTACTGGCAACGCTACATCAAAGAGTTTCCTAAAGCAGGAGAAATCACGTTCTGGGATAGGTCGTGGTACAACCGAGCAGGAGTCGAGCCTGTCATGGGTTTCTGCACAGTTAACCAAACCAAGCAATTCTTCAAAGAAACGCCCGTCCTTGAAAAAATTTGGGTCGAAGGAGGAATTAAAATCGTCAAGTTCTGGTACTCCGTCAGTAAAAAAGAGCAAGCCCGTCGCTTCCAAGAACGTGAAACGCACCCGCTCAAGCAAGGCAAACTCAGCCCGATAGATATTGCTAGTCAGACTATGTGGGATGAATATACCAAAGCAAAAATACAGATGCTTGATAAGACTAGCACTAAAGAATGTCCGTGGATACAAGTACAATCTGATTGTAAAAGAAGTGCTAGGATTGCTAGTATGCAGTATGTATTATTGAAAAACGATTACCCTGATCGGAACCTTGAAAACATTGGGGCAATTAACCCAAACATCCTTAAAGGAGTCTAGTATGGCATCTAAAAAATTGACGGTAAAAGCCCCCGCCATCAAAGAAAAATCGGGCAAAATAGTTAAAGCTCCAAACAAGTCATATTCACATGATGAGTTGATTGCGAAAGAAGGTAAGAAAGCAAAGGGCGCTAAACATGAATTTGTTTTGTCCGATGGTGAGATTGCTAATCGCAAACGTGCCGCAAAAGTAGCTGAAGCTGCTGGCGAAGTTCCAAAGTCAGTCGGTAAAAAACTTCATAGTCATGATCTTCGTAGAGCCGTTGGCATCAAGAAAAAGGCAATGAAATGAGAGAGCCTATTCCTTTTGTAGGTTTTATTGAAGTTGATGATGAGCCATCACCTATGATGACTCAAGAAGATATAGCATCAGTTATGGGAGTTAGTCGTCAGACTGTGCGCAATATAGAAGCTAGTGCATTTAAAAAAATTCGCAAAGAGTTGTTCAAAAGGGGATACAACAAAGACGATTTGTTGTAATATGTAAACATGAACTTTACTTGGTCATTCTCCTCTCTCAAAGATTACGTTAACTGTCCTAAGCAGTATCAGGAAGTTAAGGTATTAAAGCGCTTTGTCAAATACCCAACCGAACAAATGCGTTATGGCACGGAAGTGCATAAAGCTTGTGAAGACTACGTAGGTGAGGGTATACCCTTAGCTGAAAACTACAAGCGATTTCAGCCTGTATTAGATTCACTTAGGGAAATCCCTGGGATCAAGTATCCCGAACACAGAATGGGACTAGATGCCAATAAAAAAGCGTGCGCTTTTGGCAAAGGCTACTGGGTGCGTGGCATCGTGGACTTGTTAATTGTAGATGGCGAGCAAGCATTTATTGTGGACTACAAGACTGGGTCTAATCGCTACCCTGACCCCAAACAGTTAAAGCTAATGGCGCTAATGACCTTTGAGCATTTTCCCGAAGTTAAACATATCAAAGCTGGTCTGCTTTTTGTAATGCATGAGAGTTTCATAGACGAAGAATATACACGGGATCAGATTCCTAAGTTGTGGAATCAATTTAGTACAGACCTTGAAAGATTAAACATATCCTACGAAAATGATGTATGGAATCCAAATCCTACACCGCTATGTGGCTGGTGTCCTGTTAGAACCTGTGAGTTTCACAAGGAGAGATAATGCCTTACGTTAATAAACCTAGACCCTATGCTAAAGAATACCAACAAGAGAAAGCCCGTGGTGAACATGAACGTCGAATGGAAAGACAACGCGCTCGTAGAGCAGTTGATAAACAGTTTGCAGATAAAAACAAAAACGGTAAAGCGGATATTCGTGAAGGCAAAGATGTGGCTCACGTTAAAGCTTTGGACAAAGGTGGTTCAAATAAAGCTGGTGTGTTTATTGAGAGCGCGCACGGTAACCGCTCGTTTAAAAGAGATTCAAAAGGCAATTTAGTTTCTGAAAAAGCCAAAGGTGAAAAAGGCGAAAAGAAACTAAGCAAAGTAATAAAGCCTAAAAAGTAAGTATCCGCTGTAAGGCATGAGTGGGCGGTAGGGTATTGACTTCCCCTTATAACCATGTCAGTTGGGCGGCGCTCGAAGTTAATTCATTTGGCTTCTCCTTGGCGTGACAGGCTTGACCGACTAACCCCCGTAAGGGGTCACAGTTAAATTTTAGTTAGAGGATAGTTGTGGAAATAGTTGATAACCAAGCCGTTAAATTTAGAATCAAATCAGACGAAGTCAACCTGATTACGGACTATCTAGAAAAAAGCGAAGTCATAGAAGACAACGGCTATCAAGCAGAAGTTCTAGTGTATTGGGGCATCGAAGAGATGCAACACATGGTAAAAGTCTGTGGGGATAAAGTTCCTTCACCGATGCAAAGAGATTACGCTTGGCCTGGAATGTACACACCATTCAAACATCAAGAAACCACCGCTGCCTTTCTATCCTTACAACAACGCGCATTCTGCTTTAATGAAGCGGGTACAGGCAAGACTTCATCGGTTATATGGGCTGCTGACTATTTGATGACACAAGGCTTGATTAAGCGCGTTTTAATCATCTGCCCACTATCTATTATGTATTCAGCATGGCAAGCAGATATTTTTAAAACTGCTATGCACAGAAGCGTAGCTGTAGCTTATGGCGATGCAGACAAACGCAAGAAAGTTCTTAACGGAGTCTATGAGTTTGTCATCATTAATTATGATGGTGTAAACATTGTTAAAGAAGAAATAAGTAAACTAGGGTTTGACCTAATAGTAATTGATGAAGCAAACGCTTATAAAACAGTTACAACCAAAAGATGGAAAACACTAGCAAAAATAATGAAACCCTCAACAAGACTTTGGATGCTTACTGGCACTCCTGCTTCGCAATCTCCGCTTGATGCGTTTGGGCTTGCAAGACTTGTATCTCCTGGGAATGTGCCTAAATATTTTACGTCATGGCGAGATAAGGTAATGCACCAAGTAACCCGTTTTAAATATGTGCCAAAACCTAATGCACGGCAGGATGTCTATAACGCTCTACAACCAGCGATTCGTTTTGAAAAGGCTCAGTGCTTAGACCTACCGCCTGTGATGTATCAGACCCGCATAGTACCCCTTAGCGTTCAAGTTAATAAGTATTACCAAGTCATCAAAAGTCAGATGCTTATTGAAGCGGCAGGGGAGAAAATTAGTGCTGTCAATGCGGCGGCAAAGTTAACAAAATTGTTACAAATTTCGGGAGGGGCTGTCTATACAGACAACCGAGATGTTGTGGAGTTTGATGTGTCTCCACGATTAAATGCCCTAATGGAAGTGCTTGATGAGACGGAACATAAAGTCATTATCTTTGTTCCCTATGGTCACACTATTGATTTAGTTGCTAAACATTTACAAGGAGAAGGAGTCACTAATGAAATTATTAGAGGAAGCGTAGCCGCTAAAGAGCGGTCGGAAATTATTAGTCGGTTTCAAAATTCAGAATTTCCACGAGTGTTAATTATTCAACCACAAGCTGCATCGCATGGTGTGACTCTAACTGCCGCAGATACCGTAGTGTTCTGGTCGCCAGTAATGAGTGTGGAAACATATCTGCAGTGCGTAGCCCGTATTGACCGCGTTGGTCAGGTTAACAATATGACTGTCGTACACTTACAAGGTTCAGAAATTGAACGAAAGATGTATGCGATGCTTCAGTCTAAAGTTGATAGCCACGAGAAGCTGGTTGACTTGTATAGAGAAGAGTTAGGAATAGAAGATGACAACAATGACTGAAGTTAATTTAGATGAATTAGTAAAAACTTACTTGACAATAAGAGCAGAGCGTGAAAGAATTGCTGCAGAGTGGAAAGTACAAGACAAAGTATTTGAAAATGATCTAGTAGTTTTAGGTCAGCAAATGCTTGCAGTGTGCAACGAAACAAATGCAACAAGTATTAAAACCAAAGAAGGTCGAGTGGTTAAAAAGTTAAATGAACGCTACACCATATCTGATGGAGATAGCTTTCGTAAGTTTGTTATGGAGAAGGAAATGCCTGAGTTGTTTGAAGGGCGCATACACCAAACAAACTTTAAAGAATTCATGGCTGAGCATGCAGGTGATGGCTTGCCGCCTGGCGTGAATGTAATGAGAGAGTTTACTGCAGTAGTATATAAACCCACTCAAGATTAGTTAAATACAGTTAAATAAGGAGTTTTAAATGAGTACAGAATTAGTTAATTTAAGTGCCCTCGGTGCTTTGGCTACGGTTGGCGGATTAGATGAAGATACATTAGCCGTTGCTGGTGGCAATCGCCAAGGCAATAAGCGTATTTCAATTAAGGGCGGAGTCTTCCGTAAGTATGCAGGTGGTAAAGAGATCGGTGCTATTGAAGACCGTTATATGAATGTCATCATTGTTAAGATGGCACACAATGCCTCACGTATGTTTTATGACAAAGGCTACAAAGAAGGTGAGAAGGTATCCCCAGCTTGCTGGTCTTCTGACTCTAACAAGCCTGATGAAGATGTTAAAAATCCAGTTGCATCCAGTTGCTCGGCATGTCCAAATAGTGCGAAGGGTTCTAGCGATAATGGTACAAGCGCAAAATGCAGACTGTCATGGCGCACCGCAGTTGTTCTACCGAACGACCCAGCAGGTGATGTTATGCAGTTAGTACTTCCAGCTACTTCGTCTTTCGGCAAAGAAGATAATGGTCGTTGGCCTTTCCGTCCGTACATTCAACACTTAGCGTCACACAATGTGTCAGCGGGCCGCGTTGTAACTAAGATGGCTTTCGATACAAAATCTCCTACGCCAAAAGTATTGTTCTCTCCAGTTGGTGCTGTGTCTGATAGCGATTTAGAAATCATTGCTCGTCAAGCTAAAAGCCCAACGGCTGAACAAGCCATTAAGTTAAATGTCTATCAAACAGATAGCGCTGGTGAAGCTCCAGAGGTTGCAGAGCCAGAAGTTGCAGAACCAGTCAAGCGTGAGTCAAAAGCTTCCGCTGGTGAAAAAGCATCCGACGTATCGGATATCGTTAAAAAATGGTCTAAGAAGTAAGGATAAAAATGCCACGGACGTATAGCAAAGAATTTATTAAAGAGTTAGGTGGACTGCGCCCATTCGATACTACAGGGGTGCAGTTGGCAAAGGCTTGTGTG
>Ga0214192_1000261_pt1 | contig 33667 bp, 28 predicted proteins | sample TroBogEpilimnion_44_FD_153030 | JGI IMG/M metagenome (GOLD analysis project Ga0214192, IMG submission 153030) | Freshwater microbial communities from Trout Bog Lake, WI - 29JUL2008 epilimnion | ecosystem: Environmental > Aquatic > Freshwater > Lake > Epilimnion/Euphotic zone | place: Trout Bog... | reverse complement strand
CTGTATTGAGAAATTAAAATCCAATGGCAAATATACAATGTTTACTATTGGGGGTGATATTTTTGCATGTTCGCTAACAAATGAATTACTATTATCAAATCATGACTTTTATTATCGAGAATCATTTATTACTGGAGATGTCGATTTTTTGAAGTTAAATGACCCTATCCTCAAAGAAAAATATAACTTGGGATACACCATAAAACCATGTTTGCAATCTTTTGTGGCGGGAACAAATGGAATGTATGGAACAAATGGAATGTATGGAACAATTAGTTCCGGTAATTCTTGTCCGGTATATTGCAAAGAACTTGGCAAATCTACAGCAATGACAAGCAAAGAATATCTCGAGTTTCTCAAAGATAAAAAAATAATTTATAAAGATGCTGACTCTGTATTTTTTCTTCCTAACGAACTCGAAACTTTAGATTATTTTAGCTTATATCCAAATTCAAAATTAAAAGTTAAATTTGAACATGATTGATTTTACAGTTATTCATTTTTAATTAGCACGTGTTATTTTTATACTGGGCATTCGCGTAATTTGCCATCCACATATAAACTGCAATTAAATGGTAACTTGATGTCTATGTGTTCTGAATTGTATATATGTATTTCTTTAATTGTCGGTGGTAAATTGTGAAGTTTTGATGTCAATGATTCAATTATTATTATTTCGCAGTCTGCGGATAGATTGTCGAGTTGATATGAATTTTCGCAGAGATATACATCAGATATATTTTTAATTTCAAAAGGTATTGAAACTAATTTATTATTTTTCAAATTTAACTTATTTAATTTCATATTTTTAATTTTGGGCGAAATGTGTTCTATTTTGTTGTCATTCAATCCTAAAGATTTTAAATTATATAATTCATAAATTGATTCCGGTATATCTGTCAAATTATTTTGTCCCATACTCAATTTACAAAGTTTCGTCAACTTATTGATATTTTGTGGTAAACTATGAATGTCATTACAATTAATATGTAATTCCTCAAGTTCTGATAAATTACATATGCTTTCCGGTAAAGAAGTTAACTTGTTACCGGTTAAATATAGTTTCTTTAAATTTTTAAAATTTTCGATTGATTCGGGCAATAAAGTAAAATTGCAATTAGCCAAATTTAAAATTTTTGCGTCTGGGGAATAAAATGCATTACCTATTTTTATTGACATTTTTCTTTTATTACTTACATTTTACATTTATAATATTAGAACTTTTATTCAATTTTTTTATGTATAATTCGTGAAAAATACGAAATTTAACTTCCATAATGTTCTTAAATGAATTTTATATAACAAAAAATAATACTTTTTATTTAGCTAATTCAGTGAGGATGGCTATAGAACTGTTTGTTTACTTAATGTTAAATAATTTATTGGTACATCATTGACTTAGCTTTTGTAAAATTTATCCTAATAAATGGGCTAATAAAAAGTATATATGTCTACAACGATTTTCAATTGTAGACATATATACTTTTTATTAGCCCGCTTACCTAAAGGTATAAGGTTGTTCACTTTGTGAGACATGCCCATTTAAGTATGATTTTTAAACATAAATATTATTTAAAAAAATATGTAAATAAAAAGTATTCTTTTTTATGAGCATTAAAGAAATTATTTTCCTTATTTCTCCAGACATACTTCGAGTGCGGGATTGCTCATTATATGAGTCATATCATAGATTGTAAAAAGATTGAATATGACAAAATATAATTAATAATATTAATAAAAGTTTCATGTCTTTACTTGAATATTATAATTACAAAACTCGCACATTAATATTACCAAATGATTTCAAAGATGAATTATTTTACAATGTACCAGAAGACACATTAATAATAACTTTTAATTCTTCTTCTAATTTCAATAAAAAAATAGGACACATCGGATGCGATGACGTTAATTGTCCTCATAATTTGCCAAATATGACGCATTTGACTTTAGGAAATAACTTTAATCAAACAATAGACAATCTACCTTCTAGCCTGACAAATTTAACTTTAGGAAGTAGTTTTAATCAGACAGTAGATAATTTACCCAAAAGTTTGGTTTACTTGGAATTTGGTAATAGTTTTAATCAACAAGTTGACAATTTACCTGCGAGTCTAATTCACTTAGAATTTGGTAATAGTTTTAATCAACAGGTTGACAATTTACCTGCGAGTCTGATTTACTTAGAATTTGGCAATGATTTTGACAAACCAGTGGATAATTTACCAAAATATTTGACAACTTTGAGTCTGGGCGATGATTTTAATCAAATGGTTGATAATTTACCAAATACTTTAACACATTTAATTTTTGGATCTGAATTTAATCAATTGGTAAATTCGTTACCAGAGAATTTAACACATTTGACCTTTGGAAAATATTTTGATAAACCAATAGAAAATTTGCCAAAAAAAATACTTTATTTGTGTCTGTGCAACGACGTTAATTATCAAAATAATTTACCAAATACCATCACAAAATTATTTTTAATGGACGATTTTGATAAATCAATCGATAAGTTACCGGATTCTATAACCAAATTATTTTTAGGAAACAGATTTAATCAATCTATTGACAAATTACCTGCTTCGCTGACTGAATTAACTTTGGGTTTGTCTTTTGATAAATCATTAGAAAAATTGCCCGAGACAGTGACGACATTGAGACTCAACCGTAACATTGTATATGATAATTTACCAAATTCAATAAAAAAATTAATTTTTGGATCATACTTTAATAAACCTGTAGACAATTTACCCAAGGATTTGATACAGTTATCGTTTGGCAGATTATTTAATCAGCCGGTGGACAATTTACCTAAGAATCTAAGAAATTTGTCATTCAGTGGATCATTTAATCAGTCAGTTGACAATTTACCCAAGAATTTAACACACTTGCATTTTGGAAATAATTTTAATCAAAACATAGATAACTTACCAAATTCAATTAAACAATTAACGCTAAGCACAGACTTTAACAAAAAAATTAATAAATATCCAGATTCGTTGAACATATTGACTATTTTTTCAGAATCAATTAAGTATCAAGATATTCTTCCGCCTTTAAAAATATTAAAAATAACATTCAAAGAATATTCTACCTGTGTTAGTAATATTCCTTTTCACATTGAAAAAATATTAATTACCGGAGAACATCATCTTAAATATCTTAAAAAAATTCCTTTTGGATGTAAAGTTTATAGCTTTGGCAGTGTCGAACTGATTTAAACTTTTTTTTATGGACACTCGTCTGGGAAAATAAAAAGTATATGTCTCTACTATTACAATATGTTATTAGGCATATATACTTTTTAATTATCCGATTCTATGAGAATAACTTTAGAATTGATTGTTTACTTAGTGTTAAGTAATTTATTGGTGCATTATAAGATTATTATATTTAGATAATTGTAAAAAGATTGAATATGAGAAACTATAATTAATAACATTAATAAAAGCTTTATGTCTTTACTTGAATATTATAATTACAAAACTCGCACATTAATATTACCGATTGATTTCAAAGACGAGTTATTTTATAATGTACCAGAAGACACATTAATTATAATTTTTAATTCTTCTTCTATTTTCAATAATAAAATAGGACATATCGGATGTGGGGACGCAGATTGTCCTCATAATTTGCCAAATAATTTAACACATTTGACTTTAGGAAATCGTTTTAATCAAACAATAGACAATTTACCTTCAAGTCTGACAAATTTAACTTTGGGAACTGATTTTGACCTACCGGTGGATAATTTACCTAAGAATTTGGTTTACCTAGAATTTGGTGATAATTTTGACCAACTGATAGACAATTTGCCAAAGAGTTTAGTTCACTTATATTTTGGCAATGATTTTGACCTACCAGTGGGACACCAAGGATGCAAGGAGGTAAACTGCCCTCGTAATTTACCTACTGGCCTAACACACTTGTTTTTTGGAGATTGTTTTAATAAATCAGTAGACAATTTACCGAACGGTCTAATACATTTAGTTTTGGGTGATAGTTTTAATCAAAAAGTAGATAATTTACCAACGGGTCTGACATATTTAACTTTGGGATATTATTTTAATCAACCAATAGACAATTTGCCGAAGAATTTGGCAAGTCTGACATTACGAGAAAATTTTTATCAATCATTGGAAAATCTGCCTAAAAATATATTACTTCTGCGGCTCGGAAACGGTTTTCATAATTTAAATAATTTACCAAATAACATTACGGATTTATTTTTAGCAGACGATTTTGATAAACAAATTGATAAGTTACCGGATTCCATAACTATATTACGTTTAGGAAAAAGTTTTAATCAATCTATTGACAAATTACCTGCTTCACTAACTCATTTAATTTTAGGTTTGTCGTTTGATAAACCAATTGAAAATTTGCCTAAAACAGTAACGACATTAACACTTAACAGTAATATTGTTTACGACAATTTACCAAATTCAATCAAAAAATTATCATTTGGACCATGGTTTAATAATACGGTGGAAAATCTACCTAACAATTTAACGCATTTGTCTTTTGGAGATAAATTTAATCAAACCATAGATAATTTACCAAATTCGATTAGACAATTGACACTTGGCAAAAGCTTTAACAAAAAAATTAATAAATGTCCTGATTCATTGTTAACATTGACTATTTATTCAGAATCAATTCAGTATCAAGATATTCCCCAAACTGTAAAAATATTAAAAATATGGTTCAACACAAATTCCACTCATGTCGTCGACAATATTCCTTCTCACATTAAAAAAATTAGAATTAGTGATAGACGTTATCTTAAAAATCTTAAAAAAATCCCTTTTGGATGTAAAGTTTATGACTTGGACAGCATTGAACTGATTTAAACTTTATTTTTTTATTATATTTTAACTATTTTTTATACAATGTATCATAAATAATATAAATGACTTTTGACTCTTAAAAAAAATTATTAAACTGTCTTTTACAAAGTTTATTTTACTAAATGGACATATGAAATTTGCAGGATTGTTTACTATCTGAGGCATATTATAGATTGGCAAAAGATTGAATATGAGAAACTATAACTAATAATATTAATAAAAATTTTATGTCTTTACTCGAATATTATAATTACAAAACTCGAACATTAACACTACCAAATGATTTTAACGATGAGTTATACAATAACGTACCAGAGGATGCATTAATTATAAATTTTAATTTTTGTTCAGTCTTCAATAATAAAATAGGACACGCGGATTGTGAAGATGTTAATTGTCCACATAATTTACCAAATAATTTAACACGTTTGACTTTAGGAAATCGTTTTAATCAAACAATAGACAATTTACCTTCAAGTCTGACAAATTTAACTTTGGGAGGGGATTTTGACCTACCGGTGGATAATTTACCTAAGAATTTGGTTTATTTGGAACTTGGTGATGATTTTGATAAACCGGTAAACAATTTGCCAGAAACTTTACTTTATTTGGAATTTGGTAGTTCGTTCAATCGACCGATAGAAAATTTACCGGAGAACTTAATTCATTTAACTTTTGGAGAATATTTTAATCAATTGATAGGACACCAAGGCTGTGAAGACGTAAATTGTCCTCGTAATTTACCTAAGAGTTTAATAAATTTAAAATTAAATGATCATTTTAATCAGTTAGTAGATAATTTACCGATAAATTTAAAACATTTAACTCTGGGATTGTGTTTTGATCAGCCAGTAGATAATTTACCAATAAATTTAACATATTTGGTTCTTGGGGATAGTTTTAATAAATCAGTGGATAATTTACCGAAGAATTTAGCATATTTGGTTCTTGGAGATAGTTTTAATAAATCGGTGGATAATTTACCGAAGAATTTAACTAATCTGACATTGGGTAAACAATTTAATCAGTCATTAGAAAATTTGCCTAAAGATATACTTTTCTTGCGTCTCAACGACGACTTTCATAATTTAAATAATTTACCAAACAATATTACATATTTATATTTAGGAGACGATTTTAATAAACCGATTGATGAGTTACCCAATTCCATAACCAAATTACATTTAGGAAACAAATTTAATCAATCTATTGACAAACTTCCCACTTCGTTGACCGAACTTACTTTGGGTTTATCTTTTGATAAATCGGTTAAAAATTTGCCTAAAACAGTAACAACATTGACACTTAGACGTAACATTTTTTACGATTATTTACCAAATTCAATAACAAAATTGTCTTTCGGATCGTGTTTTAATAATCCAGTGGGATACCAATTTTTGTCAAAAAGCCTTCGTAATTGTTTACCCAAGAATTTAACGCATCTCTGTTTTGGAGATGGATTTAATCAAAATATAGATAATTTACCTGATTCAATTAGACAATTGACACTTGGTAAAAACTTTAACAAAAAAATTAATAAATATCCTGATTCATTGTTCAAATTAACTATTTATTCAGAATCTATTCAGTGTCAAGACATTCCTTTGTCTGTAAAAATATTGAATATACATTTTAGAAAGAATTCTCCTGATGTTACAAATATTCCTCCCCACATCAAAAAAATTAGAATTAATAACGAATATTATCTAAAAAATCTTAAAAAAATCCCTTTTGGATGTAAAGTTTATGACTGGAGTAATGTTGAACTGATTTAAACTTTATTTATTTATTATATTTTAACTATTTTTTATACAATGTATCATAAATAATAAAAATGACTTGTGGTCTTTCGCATTTTGACAAATTATGTAAAAAATATATAATGATTTGACGAATTAAAAGTATGTATGCTTACGAATATAGTTAGTTTACAAGCATACATACTTTTAATTTGTCATTTTTATAGGATTTATTTGTTATGGTTTATCAAAAATATTTAATTTTTTAATTAAATATTTTTAAGTTAAAATAAGTAAACAAATATTTTTAGCTTCATTACGCGTCTTGTATAAATTTATGTATTTTTGGTTTACTTTTATATTTAGTAATGGTTAATTTATATGTGTCTTTATCGAGAATTTTTAAATTATTATCATTTAATTCTTTAAACATTTTGTGAGAGTCATCAACATAAAATTCCAAGTTATTTAATTTTACGAGTTCTTTTGCTCTATCATCAATGTATTTTTTTTTAATAGTTGGCAATAAACTTTTATGTTTCGAACAATAACTTGAATCAAGTTGTGCATATAATCCAGCCATGAGTTGTTTTAAATATTTAAATGCATTTGTATACGCCTCTTCTATTGTATCATAAGTTTCGCAAAAATCCCCATAATCCTCATAAACTGTCAATTCATAATTAATTCCATCTTCAAATACCTTTATTGGTTGTGATACTACTTTTACTCCTTGATTACCGTCATACAAATCTATATATAAAAGAACTTTAGTATTGTCGGATATAAATTTTATTTTTTTAGTTCTGGTTATCGCAAATTCACACGCTTCAATGACGTCAGGTTTATCTGCGTCTTTCACACAATCCAATGAGTTAAATAATTTAACATTTTTATCAGAATACTTTTCCAAAAATTCATTTTTATCGAGCCTTTTAACTAATTCAAAATTATTTTCTGGTTCTTTACTTCCGGTATACCACACATTATCACTTGCAAATAACTCTCCATTGTCCAACTTAAAAACATGTAATTTACCAAAATCTCCTTTATTCATTATTGACATGTTGTGTGTTTCGTTGTTAGTATCTGTATAATCAAAATCACTTAATCTAATATCGTAACGTGTATTTTTCATAATACTGTACTCCAAATATATGTTCGTCATTATATATAAATTTTATAATTTGTTTTTTATATCAATATAATTATAAAAAGTAAAATAGTCTATATGTTCCAAAAACCCCTCATATTTGAGGCGCAACTCAAGAATATACTCCACTATATAATTATTTTACTAAAGCTGTAATTTCAACCAGTATTCTCTTTATAACTATTATTTATTACATAATTATTAATCATATTTACTTTTTAACAATCTAGTGCGTTTATTATTAGTACATTATTATATACATAATATAATATATATTTCGCCATATACAATGTATAAGAATTATTTTAATATAGACGAATTAATTTTGACCGACATTAAAAAAAAATATATTTTTGAAAAAAAGTATTATGCCTTCGAATTGTCATATAACTCAAAAGTTCGACACGATTTAATGTCCTATGGTATTCAGGGGGGAAAATATGTGTCAAATTTTGATACTTTGAGATATTTAGCATTAAATCCTGATAAAAATATAATTGACAGAACTATTTTTAATAAAGAATCTAAACAATATGAAAATGTGACAGGACCGTTGTGTTTTGTAGAATATAAAACCAAATATTACAAAATGGTGTTCGATTATGATTTCAAGGTAGAAAAATATCCAGAACTGTATAACGGATATATTGACAGTCACGAAGAAATTACTTTTTACATTAACAGTTTTATTGTTCAATCACTCAAAGAAACTTTAAATAAACCAGATACATATTATATAACATCTGTTAAAAAGAAATCGATCGGATACCATATATATTTTCCCAATATTGTAACCGATAAAATTTTACATAAATACATATGTGACATAACTTTAAAAAAAATTATTGATGATAAAAAATATCCAATAGATTTAATTAAACAAATTTTTGATGATTGTGTTGCGGGAGCCAACGGTGTGAGATTGTGGTATTACGTGAATAATGGTGATTTTTATTATCCAATTCAAGAAAAAAGTACTTATAAATTCCCAGAAGAAGCTCATAAACATTTTCATTTGTGTATTTTAAACACTGACTATATAAACTACAAATTTGATTTGTTAATTGATGAAAATATAATTTATGACAACAATTTAATAATTGACACAAAACAAAAGGCAAAAGATGTTAAAAAAGGTATAATTAAATCAAATTTTGAATATGCAGAAGATTTTAAAGTTTTAGATATTGGGGATAAAAAAGATTTATTTTTAGGATTGAGCAAAATTATTAAAAAAGAAAGGATTGACTGTAGAAATACATGGATACAACTCATTAATATGTTTATTAATTATGGAATTGAAAAGAATGAAATTATAGAATTATCAAAAAAATCAAATAAATTTGACGACAGAGCTTTAAAAACAATTGATGATATGTACAGTAGAAAAATTAAAAAATCTGAAAAAACCATTACGATGGGAACTCTAGTATTGTGGGCAAAAGAAGACAGTTTAATCGAAACAAATAAATTATTTTCTAAATATTACCTTTCTTTGAAGTTAAATGTTGACAACATTGATGAAATATTGTTATCTTTCACAAAAATAAAACCCAATTATAAAGAGAGCGAAAAACACATAAGTGATAAAGCAATAGAACAATTTAAACTTACTTTGTCTTCCGATACAAATTGCATAATTATGAAAAGTCCCACTAACACCGGAAAAACTACTGCAATTATAACTTTGTTAAATTATTATTTGGATACTGACGCTAATATCACGGTTTTAAGCATTGTCACTCGGCGTTCTATGAGTGCATGTCATTTGAGTTCTTTTAATGATCCTAAAAATAAATCAAAATTTAAATTTTATTCCTATTTGAACGAGTCTATTGAATCAATTGATTATTTTATTTCTAGTTTAGAAAATTTAATTAGAGTTGATGATGGATATGATGTAATTATATTAGATGAAATTAATAGTTTAATTAACTATTTTTATTCTTCAACTTTGAATAATAAGCGATTAAAGTGTATAAAAAGATTACTGGAATTAATAAATAAATCAAAATTAGTAATTGGAGTTGATGCAAATATAACTGACATGGTATTTGTTTTATTGCATCAATTAAATAAAAAAATTTACTATTATGAAAATAAATTTGAAAATAAAAAAGATATTCCTCTAAACATTTTTTATTCTGCAAAAAAGAGCAATGATTCAAATATACTTGCATTTTGTGAAAAATTTATAATAAATCAGTATGTAAATTTGGGAAAATCCGCATTAATTCTCACAGATTCTAAAGATATAACGGATTTTTTAAAACGGATTTTTTTAAAACATAACTCAAATGAAGATTATTACAGAATTTTTAATAAAGATGAAGGAACATTAACAGATATGATTAAAATTAACGAAGTTGGAGAAAATAGGCTATGTATAGCTTCACCTAGATGGTGTTATGGTCTCGATGTAAAAGTAAAATATGACGAAATATTTGTTATTTATGACTATACCTCAGGTTTACAAAGTATGGGAGCTTTGGAGATGATACAACAAATAAGTCGCGCAAGAGAAACTAAATGCGTAAATTTATTGTGTTTAGATCCTGAAGCAAAATATGCATTCAATCAGTATATAAGTTTTGAAGACAATAAAAAAATTCAGGAATCCTACATAAACGGTTATTCCAAATTTTATGGTGATTTATGTAAAAAATACGATGCAATCAATGAAATGGGATGTACTTTGATAGATGTAAATGGAAAAATAAAATTTAATAATGACTCATTTATGACACAAATACATTATTTAAAAACTTGGTATGACCAGCTGTTCCACAAAAACAAGATTGATATTATAAAATTAATTGCAAAGGACTATGGTTACAAAATTAAATCAATTGATTTTAATCCAGAACCTAAATTCGTAAATTATTTAAAAAAAGATTTGAAGTTAAAAAAAGAAGAAGTTATAGAAGTATCTAAAAAAATATTTAAAAATGAAGAGGTAGATAGTAAATATAAATTTTGTATTGATAATCTCAAAGAACAAATTAATATGCGCCAAAAATATTTGCATAATATTAACGATAACAATTTAATTATGGAACTGGCATGCGATCATAAAAAATTTATTAATTATATTAACAAAATTTATTTAGATTTAAATAAAGCTGATTTTAATAAAAAAATAATTGAGCTAAGCAATGGCGATATTTTACATATGATTAAAGATAATGAACTTATTAATAAAATTAATGTTTGCTTTTGGTTTGAAGAATTATTGAATTTCGATAGACTAAACGTCAATGATATTAAATATGACGATTTTGATAAAATAAAGAAGATATTTAACGAAAATATTGAAAAATTTTACTTTATTTTTAAAAATAATGAGTGCAAATATAAAACGATAAAATCAATTAAATGTAAATTTGAATGTATAGTCAATTTAAATTATTTACAAAAGTTTATTGTTGAATGTTATAACAATGTTGTTGAAGATATAATTTTAGTTAAAAAAAAGAGAATTCGAATTAATGCAAACAAGGAATATATGGAATATAGTTTTAATTAAGAGATTTTTTATTTATTTTATTTTATTTTATTTTATTTTATTTTATTTTATTTTATTTTATTTTATTTTATTTTATTTTATTTTATTTTATTTTATTTTATTTTATTTTATTTTATTTTATTTTATGAAACAATAGAAAAAGAGTATAAGCTGCCAATGGGATAAATCCCCATTATAAAATTTAAACTGGTATATAGGGGATTTATCCCATTGACAACTCATACTCTTTTATTAATGACGACGACAATAATAATAATAAATTTCAACACACAACATTGTATATTTAAAATAGTACTTTTGTATTAATCATTTTTTATAAAATAATAGCTGTGTGTATTGTTTCTTAATATTATTAAAAATAGCTATTTTATGTTTACCTAAAACGTCATAATCGTTGTCGTTATATACTGCTCTTATTAGCGCAATGTGATTATTGTGACCCTTAATGGGTTCATTCGAAAAATATCCCCAGTTTCCATATTTATGATATTTCTTAATTTCAGGTACCATTTCCTCTATTTTATTTTTTAAAATAGTGTTTTTTTCAAGTTCGCACAGAAAAACACTGTTATTTTTCTCGTCTATACCAATTAATTTATTTAGTTTATTTATTATTTCCTCTCTTTCCTTACTAAACCGAGTTTTTTTATCAGGGCGATTGCGACGCTTAATAACTTTTTCAGTTATAATATTAGTTGTATCATTGGTATTATCCGCATTATTAGATATGTTTTGCTCATTACTAGAACTTTTCATTATTCTATTATTATATACATAGAAATTATTTTTTAAAGTTAAATTTATTTTGTTTAATAATCAATACAGAGATTTTATAATAAATTTTGAGCATTAAAAACACAACTGTGGGAAATGGGCAAATAAAAAAGTATATATGCTTACAATATATAAATATTATTTAGCATATATACTTTTTTATTCTGACTGAAGTATGAATATTCCGTTAAATAACAATTATAAAAAATCTTAGTCTATTCGCATTTTAGTAATGAGAATTTGTAATTTCTGAAAAAATTGAAAATAAAATAGGTCTTAGAAAAGACATATGTAATAATTTGAATTACGCAGAATAACAATAATGAATACGTTTTACATACCGGTTTTTTTTCGTAAAAATTATAATTTATTTTTAGAAGCAACACATGATGAATTTAATGAGTTGCGGTTTAATTTTAGTGGAATTAAATTAGAGCCAATACTGAAAATAATAGAAAAAATAGAAAAATGTACTAAACTAAGTAAACTGTTTATAACAAGTATAAACAGCGAATATTTGGACAAAATTAATTTTAATTTTTTGGCAAATTTTGGACTGTTAGACATTGTCGACATTAGTTTTACATCTCCTTTCTACAACATGCTACATTTTGCGACTGACGATAATTGTTTAATTTTACTCAATCTAAGTCTTGATGTGAAAAATATTCATTTAACAAATTTCACAACTAACACAAGAATTATTATCGGAATGGATAATTTAAAAGAAGCCACTTTAATAACAAATAATTTAAGTTCAGATGTCCACAATTTAACATTACAAATTAAAGATTATTACAAATCACCAGGAATTTCCGGATTTTGTGATTTTATCGACAATGGATTAAATAATTTGCCAACCTCACTCAAACATTTAAAATTTTACCATGATGAAAAAATATTCGGTGGTAGATACCACGAAATTATATTTGAAAAAATTAATAAAATAAAGAGACCGCTCGATTGTATTGTGCATGTCGAATCAGTGAATTTTGCTTATTAATTGATGTATTCACCATTTATAAATCCATTTTAGAAATATAACTTTTATAGAAACGGGGTGATAAAAGTACGCACGCTGGGCAAATTATTCATTATATATGGCGTATATACTTTTTACGACCCGAATAAAACCATGTTATTTTTTGTGATACAGTGTTTATCAAGAACATTATAATAAACATCTGTGAAAACAAATTATCAACTTGGTTTTTATAAAGTTAATTTTACTAAATGAACAAATAAAAAGTATATATGCCTCCATTATTAAGTATATATGATAGCGTACATTCTTTTTATTAGTTCAATTTAAGTATGGATGTTTCATAAAAATAATATTCATATAAATCTTAATTGCATTTAAGTAATGCGAATCGATACATTTGATTTATTTTATTACTAATTTCATAAAAATTGAAAATAAAAATTGAAAATAAAAACGTCTTGAAAAGACACATGTAGTAATTATAGAAATATTAAATAATAATGAACCGGCGGCGCGCTCATTATGATATATTTTTATATACTAGAGATAATTATAATTTATTTTTGGAAGCAAATCATAATGATTTTAAAGAATTGTGTTTTAATTTTAGTGGAGTTGAATTAGAGCCAATATTAAAAATAATAAAGAAATTAGCAAAATGTACTGAACTAAGAAAACTGCTTATATCAAATATAAGTAATGAATATTTGGACAAAATTGATTTTAATTTTTTAGCGGATTTTAAACTATTGGACATTGACATTAGCTTAACATTTCCCCTTTACCAAATAACACATTTTGCGAGTGATAACAACTGTTTAATTTTACTAGATCTTCAAACGGAACCCGATATAAAAAAAATTATTTTAAATTTTAAGTTGAACACGAAAATTATTGTCAAAACGGATAGATTAAAACAGGCCCAACTAATAATGAATAACTTAAGTATGGACATTTGCAATTTAGAATTACATATTGTGGCAAATTACATGGCACCTTGGTTTGACGAATTCTGTGATTTTATTGATAATGGATTAAACAATTTACCCAGCTCACTGGTAAATTTAGAAATTTATTATAGGCAACAAATGCTTTATGACAAAAGTGAAAAATATAAAAAAATTATGCTTGACAAACTTAATAATATAAAGATACCATACGGATGCATTTTGCACATAAAGCCATTTTAAAACTAGAATGATCAGTTCTAAATTTTTTATATCAATGAAGTATACACTGTCAATAGTTCATTTTTAAAAATAAGTAATTAAATATCTTGAATATACATCTATCAAAAACAAATTATTAACTTGACTTTTACACAGTTTATTTTAATAATTGGGCTAATAAAAAGTATATACGCTTACTAAATCTCCATATTGATAAGCGTATATACTTTTTATTAGCCCGAACGGCCAAATGTGCAATATTAGTTACAATTGATACATGCCAGTTTAAGTATGAATAAAATATATTTATTAAGAGCATTAGAGAAGATAAATTTCTTATTTTACACATATTTAGCAAAAATTGAATTTTTGACATGTTGAAGGTTACAATAAAAAACAGTATTACACTTAGATAACGACGATTATGTCTGACGTGTCAGTACCACATATTTCCAACAAGGCTGAAAAACGTAGCAAGAAATACTTTGCCAAAAAGGAGAAAAAACTTATGAAGAGGGAATTACGTATTGGAAAGGTCGACCCAGTAGTTAAGACTATAAAAATACCTTCTGGTATGCCCAAGAAGGGACGAGCACGAGTTTTTAGAGACCAGTGTAAGCGTCCATTCAGTGATGCTTATAACGATAAAGTGATTGTTTTACCGACTGAAAACAATCATTATAGTGTCACATATATCCCGAAGGATCCTTATGGGCTTTTTCCTACACTCGTATTTGAAAGTTTGTTATTAGACAGTGCAGTAATTGAAGATGGCGGATATCTCGACACAAAATTTGTAGGAAAGGGATTTATCGTGTCGCATACTAATGAGGAATTAGACACATTATCATCTTTAGTAAAGGAACATCCACATAATCCATTTGGAATTCCAATAGTGTTGTCGAATGGCGTAAAAATTATTCCTGGATTACATCGTCCATTTCCGAAGAGTATAGTTCAACTCTCGGCACGTTAGTCACAATTGTTCATTAAAGATTAACACACACACATTTTTTTAAGCAGTTCATAAAAATTTGTAAAATAATTAAATTGTATTTATTATGACGGAACGCCTTTTTACTGCACCATCATGAAAATCTTGATTCCATTTTTCAGTACTAACTATCAAAAATGTTTTATTAACTAATTCCTTAAAAATGCCCCAGTTTAATAATTCGTCATTTGCCAACTCGATAAATGTTACTTTTGTAAAATTGTGTTTAATAAATTCAGATTGTTTCGTTATTTTGTCAATGTCAATTGTTGTCATTGGAATTAATAACGAATCTTGTATGTTTTTTATTAGCTCATCATTGGTTTTTTTAGGTCCAAACAATATTAACGCTTTTTGAATATGTTCAGGTTCATTATTTTTAATTTGAACACAAAAATTTTCAAAATTGTCATTTTTAACGAGAGTAGATGTCATTGTTATAGTAATTTTATATAACCATGTATTTACTGTGTCGTATGATACATTTTATAATTCAATTATTTTTAAACAAATTATCTATCCCCAAGTTAAATAAAAATATATATAGTTATGATATATGAGTGAAAAAAATACACAAAACGTAGTTAGTATGAGCGGAACTAAACAACAACAAATTAAAGTTGGTGATTTAGTATTGTTTGATAAATATTTTATCGACGACAACATTAGTTATAAAAATGGAGTATTTACGTTTGAAAAATCTGGAACATACAACATAAATTTTTCAATTTATCTTGAAAGTATGAAAATGCCCTCAGCAAATATTAGTGTAAGTTCCAATACAGAAAATTTTGTTGTTTCTATTAAAGGAATAGACGATATTTCCACAGCACACAGTATGGTAATACCATGCAGTTTTTCAAGAAAATTTAAAAGAGGAGACAATTTGAAAATGAGAAATGTATCAAAGGGTGCTATTTTATTAATGCCAAATTTTAATGAAGGAATTGGTTCGATAATATCAATAAATAAATTAAATTAAAAAGTTTTTGTCAATTGATATAAAAACAGCATAATTACTGGCAAAAAAAATTATAAAATTATAAACAAAAAACACTACAGTTAAATTCAATGAAATTAGCTATAGTATATGTCATAATTAAGTTTGATTATGAAACGTATTCTAGCCACAAAATCTTCGTTTTTAATATATGGTTCAGTTGGTTCTTGAATATGTGTTGCACTGTATCGCAATTTCAAAACATCACTTTTAAATTTATTGGAATTAACAACATTTTTAATTTCTTTCAAAGTATCGTCCATTTTATCATTACATACATTTTCTATTTCGGATTCTGCGTCAAAAATAGTTTTGCGTTCGTTGTATTTATAAGTAATGTCGTGTGTCAATAGTATTTCAGGAATTTTTCCAACAAATTCAAAAAAATTAAAATCAAAAATGCCGTAGGAACAATGAGTCTCGACACAAATTAATATTTTTTTTTCTAATTCATCATTGTTTTCAAATAAATCGAGTTCTTCTTCATATTTTCGTTTTTTACTTTTACAAATTTCTACGTTTTCTCTTAGTTCATCTATTTTTTTGTTAAGTTCTTCTATTCTACTTTCCACAGAATCAATACGTCTTTTAATTGTGCTCTTTTGTGAACTCATAATTATATTATTAGGCTAAAGATAATTAATAATTTTGAATAGTTTATTTTTTCAATTTTTATTGTTTATCTTCTTTTAAAATTCCATTAATATATAATTTACAACCATGTGGCATTTTAACATCTACAATTATGGGCTGACATAAATCAATTTGCATAAGACATGGTGGTAAATTTAGTAATGGTTTGTTTATATAGTGCATTTTTAGATATTCGCAATCAGGACTCAAATTATTCAAATCATCATACGCATTTTGATTAAAAGTAGTATTGTTGACATTTTTAATTTCAATTGGTAATGATGTGAACTTATTATTATGAATTGCGAGTCCACATAATTTTTTTAATTTTTCCAATTCCCTCGGTAAAGTTGTTAATTCGTTTTCTGCCAATGTCAATGTCCTTAAGTTTGTTAAATTAGCAATTCCTTCAGGTAGTTCTTTTATTTTATTACAGTGCAGACATAATCTAGTCAATTTTGTTAATGAATATAATTCTGTTGGTATAGTTTCTAAATAATTGTTATTAAGGTCAATTGTTTCCAAGTTGACCAAATATTTAATGTCCGAGGATAATATTTTTAAATTATTATTTTGTAAATGTAAATTTTTTACATTAATAAAATTAATTAATTGATGAGGGAAAATGAAAATATTTTGTCCGTGGAGATACACGTCAGTAATTTTTTCAAATTCGGCTTCCTCGATGTCTTGTAAATGTGCTATATTGTTAATACTCATATATATTATATTATGTTATATTATGTAAAATAGGTACAACATAATTAAAAAATCAATTTTTTCAGTTAAAAAAATATTTCGCGATTGTTTTTATCAATTACTTTACATCCAAAAGGAACTTTGTTCAATAAAATTGTGTGATGATTACATAATTTTATTACTTTTAAAGTCAGTGGTAAATTTTCCATTTTTTCATTAAAATTATATCCAAATTGTAAATAAAATAATTCCTCTGGTAAATTGTGTATTGGTTGATTAAAACAATCACCAAAAGTTAATTTTGTTAATGAAGTGGGTAAATTGTCCGCCGAATAATTAAAACAATTTCCGAAAATTAAATTTATTAATTTGGTCGGTAGATTGTCTACTTTTTTATTGAAAGAATTTCCAAAAATTAAATGCGTTAAATTTGTTGGAAGATTATTTACCGGTTGATTGAAAGAATTTCCTAAAATCAAGTGTGTTAAATTTGTTGGAAGATTATTTACCGATTGATTGAAAGAATGGCCAAAAGTTAAATATGTTAAAGAACTAGGTAAATTGTCAACTTTTTGATTGAAATAAAATTTAAAAGTTAATTTTGTTAAATTTTGAGGTAAATTGTCTACAGGCTGATTAAAATTATGTCCCAAAACCAAACATATTAAGCTTTGTGGTAAATTATCAATTTTTTGATTAAATTTTGAATGACTTATTTTTTCGCGTCCTTGTTCAAACATGATTGTTTTTATGTCAATTGGTAAATCCTTTAGTTCTTCGTTAAATTTTGAGTGAAGTTTCAAAGTCTTCGTTTTTGAATTATAATATTTTACTAACATCTTTTTATTAATACATTTATTGCTATTTAACTTTTTAGTTTCAATTTTTTAAAGTAAAAACTAAACAACGTTTACATAATTTTTACATGTTCTTCATTTATATGTCTAAAAAAGATTGAAGATAATGTTCAATAATAAAAAGTATTATAAAAATAGACATGGTTATGTACACTAACATATTTGAATATTTATTAGAAGATGATATTTTAGTAAATGATGATAATGGAATAGATTATGATAGTTATTACAATGAAGATTATACAGTATTAACTTTTCCAAATAAATTTAATGATTCAATACAAAATACAGAATTTGTAGATACATTGGAACATATTAATTTCGGAAAAAAATTTTGTAAATCGTTAAAAAATGTAAAATTTCCTTCGTCTGTAAAATCAATTAAATTCGGAAAAAAGTATAATTTATCAATAGACAGTGTTGAACTTCCAGAAAATTTAGAAAGTTTGGAATTTGGCGAGTGTTTTACTAGACCAATTAATAATTTACCTCCAGCTCTTAAAAAAATTATATTTTACCAAATTACTAATACTATTAACAATTTGCCATGTACACTGGAATCAATTATAATAAGAAATGATCCCGTGCTTAAATTTCGGGTTGAGCATATGGAAGAAATACCTCATCATTTAATAAAAAAAATACCTCATGGATGTAGTATATGTGTTGAAGGATAAGATTGGTTTTATAAATATTAACTATTTTTATAAGAGTATTGGTTTACAAAAATATCATTAACCACGGCAATAATATTTTATTATTATATAAAATTTAATATTGTGCTACTATAATATTAATGGAAATAATATTTGTGAGACATGGACATTCTACACAAAATTTAGCATATGAAAAAAATGAAGAATATAATCCGTCTACCATTTCCTTGACTAAACTTGGAGAAGAACAAGCAAAAATAACAGCAGAACACTTAAAAATTTATGGCAACTACGATGTTATTTTTAGTTCTCCACTATTGAGAGCAATACAAACGGCACAAATTATAAAAGAAAAAATAAAATTTAAAAAAGACATTGTAATAGATAAATGTTTAGAAGAACATAATTTAGGAATTACTGACGGAAAAAAACAAAGTGAAGTAAATGAATACATAAACAGCAATAAAGAATTGGCAAAAATGCAAAAGATATACAACGAAGAAACAAATTTGTATAAAAAAACAAAACTAAATGAAAAATATTCGGCGTTGTATTTTTCATATGTTAAATCTACTTTGACATATGAAGACCAAATAAAAAATGTTAAAAAATTTTTAAATTATCTTAAAAAGACGAATTACAAACGCGTGTTGGTAGTGGCACATGGAGGAATTATGGATGTTGCAAATTCAATTATAAATAATACAAATGTATATAATCATGATATAAAAACGACACTGAACAATCCTGAAAGAAAAATATACACAGGCAATTGTGATATTATGGGTTTTTTGTATGAAAATAAAAAAATGTCGTTGGTAATTCCGAGAAACAATATGCATTTACAAAAACAATAACAAATTAATTAACTATAGTATAAAGTACTTTTAGTAAATTATATTGAATATAGTATTTTGCATATACTTTTTATTAATTCATTAAGTATGTATTTTTAGTAGCATTGAAGAAGTCAAAATCATATTTTTTATGTATTAACAAAAAATTGAATATATAAATGTCTAGTAAATTACAATATAATAAAAAATATAACAGTGCACAATATAAATATGTCCAGAATATACAAGAATTCTAACAACACGACATTTTCTCCACAAGCCAAAAACATAATAGATACATACGCTTCAATAAATGATCGACTGTCTGTTGTATACGCCAGAGAAATTAACGGATGTGAATATAACAACTTAATATCGGAAAATGAATGTTTATTAAAATTTGTAGAATTAGACAGCGAAAATAGTTTATTTGTGTTGTGCTCTAGAGAAGACGATGACGAAAATATATCATACATATTACACAAATACAAATTTGTCAACGGAAAACATACTCATGTTACAAGTATAACAATTTCTTAATTATTTTTATAAAAAGAAGGAAAGTTTTTGTAAAAGTCTAGCAGTTACAAAAACTCTTGTTAATGGAAGGTTCAATTTTAATTTTTTTACTGGGGTTCTCACTTATATCCACATTTTCTAACGTATTTTTATCAATGACTGCAGAAGCGATTGTGTTGAACAATTCAGTAATGTTTGAGTTATTTTTGGCCGACGTTTCAACAAATATCATATTTTTTGATTTTGCATATTCTTCTCCCTCACTTTCACTCACTTTTCGCATAAAAGTCAAATCGGATTTAGTTCCGCATAAAACTAATATCGCAGTTTTAGATGCATATTTTTCAATTTCCCCAAGCCATTTGTCAAGATTTTCAAATGTACTTCTGTCAGTCATGTCATAACAAACAATAATGGTGTGCGAGCCTCTGTAATATGATGTTGTTATTGCGCGGAAACGCTCTTGTCCAGCAGTATCCCATATTTGTAATTTAAGTGTTTTATTTCTGTGTTGTATAGTTCTAATTTTAAAGTCGACGCCAATCGTACTTATATATTCAGGATTATATACATCATCCGCAAATCTGACCATCATGGCAGATTTACCAATTCCGCTATCACCGATTATAAGACACTTTACTAAATAATCATAATCGTTTGACATATTATATTTCATTGTTCTTTTGGAACTTGTAACAAACCTAATGATAAATTGATATAATGTAGTTATCAGTCACATAATATATTTTTCAATTTTTTTTACTATTGACTTTTTTTATAAAAATGATTATATTACTATAACTCTATGAAAAAATACTAAATCTTTTTATTCAGTCTATTCTGAGTCTTCGTCTTCACTTGATTCATCTTCCTCATCTACTTCTTCATCTTCTTCTTCATCTACTTCTACTTTCGGTGATGATTTTAAAGATTTATAAGATGTTTTACTTTTTTTTACCGATACTTCATCCACAGACTCTACTTCATCTGGATAAGAACTTTGGGCTTTAGCTTTAGCTTTAGCTTTAGGTTTGGGTTTATAGCTTTCCTCTTCATCTTCGTCTTCATCATCAAAAATTGCTTTAGCTTTAGCTTTAGGTTTGGGTTTATAGCTTTCCTCTTCATCTTCGTCTTCATCATCAAAAATTGCTTTAGATTTAGCTTTAGGTTTGGGTTTATAGCTTTCCTCTTCCTCTTCTTCAAAAATTGCTTTAGATTTAGCTTTGGATTTAGCTTTAGATTTGGGTTTATACCTTTCCTCTTCGTCTTCCTCTTCTTCATCAAAAATTGCACTAGGAACAGACTTCATTTTTTTACTAAAGCTTTGTTTGAAAGATTTTTCAGATTTCTTTTTTACGATATGTTCGATTTCTTCCATAGCCTCCATCTCGTCATCTTGTAACTGTGCATTATTTTTTTCCTTAAATTCATTTACGTCTTCCGTATCGACTTGAGTAGTATCTTGAATACTTTTATCAAAAAATAGTTTATGCAGTTCTGGCGAGTAAAAGTAATCAGCATCTACAACTGTAAATTCACTATTGCGTTTAATATTATTAATAGATTTGCGCATATTTTTCAATGTTTGCAAATCCTTATCGTTCATTCTTTCACGTTTGTTAAATACTTTATTGTATAGCAGAAGCAATTTTGCAGTAATATTGTCGTCAGGCGTCATTCCGAATACATTTTCGCTGCGTAAATAATCTTCAGGTAATACTCCATCGTTGAGTGCATTTGTATGAAAATCATTATTTTTGAGAATTTTGTTATTTTTAATTTTATCATTAACACGGTCTTTTTCGATTTGTTCAAAGAATTCATATATTTTAGGACTAGAAGTTTTGTTAACTTTGTAATGATATTTGAGTTTTACATACAAATCGTTTTTTGAAATAAGTTTTTTTACGAGATTTACATCATCCAAATACAAAACATAATCGAAAAGAGTATCAAATGCTTTTGAAGTTCCGATTAATTTAGTGACTGTTTCCAAAGTCAGTTTTTCGTCAAAAATATTTAACATACAAGTATATAGATTTGCATGTGTATATTGTAATTCATTAAATATATTAAAAATAGACGCAGTACAGTTATTGTTGTTCCATTGTCCTTTATTTTTGAATAATTTTATGATGTTGTCGCTGAGTACTTTTGATTTTTTATTTTCTTTCAAGTAAAATCGATCTAGTACGTATTTGCGAATACCAATTTCGTAGCGGCTGTCATTTAATGAACCGATAAATGTGTCAAGTTCTTCTTGGTTAAGTTCCGTAATTAAATATTCTTTGAGAGAATAATACGTCAATACATTTTTTTCGTAGAGAATTTTAATGGCTTCATAAGGAAGTTTGGATAAATCCAGTCCATAGTAAAAATTTTGTACGGGTTCTAGACCAAGTTTGACTGACATATCAAGAGAACTTAATCTATAAAATTCATCTACTAAATTGCCTTCTGCATTTTGATTATGAATGTTATCAGAAATATTTTCACAGGCGTACTTTTCTACAAGTGATTTATCAACATCTGTATAACTAATACCCACATAATTACAGTATTTAGTAAATAATTTATCATTATCCATCATATAAATTAGCTCTTTCATAGTTTCATAGCTATGACCTTTCATTAGTTTTTCTGCTAATTTAGTACGACCCAACAAAATTGCCAATTTGACAGGTTCAATTTTATACATATTGTGTTTTTTGGGTACATATTTATTTTCTACAATTCGAACAATATCTTTTTCGTTTTGTAGATACATGACAGCCATACATTTAGCATCAAAATTTGAAATGTCCGCCAGTTCTACATTTTCAAAATCTGCGGGAGTATCGTATTGGTTGTACTTGAGATTAAGAAATTCGTCAGAACGTCCAAGAGGATCATCGCAATTTTTGTATCCATTAATCCAATCTTTGTCGGTGATAGGTTCAAATGAGCCAGTAAATTGTTCCATAGTGTTATGTTCCATAAAATCGATATTTTTAATGTTATATTCCTTAAATTTCATTGAATCGTCTTCGATATTGGCATTATATTTGGTAATACAATTTTCCGTGTTAGCCACATTTTTTATTTCCAAGTTTTCTTTTCCGTAAAACGAATGGTTTGTTGTGTATGATGCCGTTTGTCTAAATCTCAAAGTATTGCTAAAGATAATGTTTTTAAGTTGTCCATTGTTTATAAGTTCTTGTTCTAGCAACCTGGTAAATCCGAATTTTTCAGAAGTCATAAAGAACATTTTGTTATATACATTTTCATATTTAAAATCTGTTATTACATCAAAACCTCTAACGGAATATTTAATTAAACGATTTTCATAACTGGGACTTCTGCGTTCTAGACTTGCCACATTGACTCTGTATTTTAATGCATTTAGTCCTCTGTCAGTAATTAATAACGTTTTTCCATTATATGCTACCGCACAACAATCAACATCAAATCCAATTAAAACATGCGCTAAAGTGTCATATAATCGTAAAATAATTTGAATTTGTAAAACTTTTTTTGTATCAAACACGTAGACGTTAACGACATTTTTATTTATGTAAACACGAGTTTCATATTTCATATCTTTTGCCTTTTGTTTAATGGCATTAACTACATGTTCTACTTTTAGTTTGGCATGTTCTGTGTCTAGTCCATAAACGAATAAATCTATGTCATTTAGTTTACTAGAATTGTTTGTTATAATGTTAACTAGTGCTCCACCGGCAACAACAACTCCGTCCCAATTTACATAGGTCAATAAGTCTCCAGTTTTTTTACTAAATTCTCTGTTAAAATCATTATCTGTTATAGTATCCCTTTTTTTAGAACCGGTTAATACAATAGAATCTTTTAAATTGCATGGAACATACATCAACTGTTCAACTTTAACAGGTTTTGCTAATAACTCAGAAATTGTGTTAGGATTGGAACGTAGTACATTTTCTGCTTTGTTTACAGAAATAATTTGTTCAAAAAGTGTAGTCATTATAGGTGTTGTGAATAATGGTTTGGTTATATTAAATTTTATGTTAAATAATCAATTTTTTTATATTTTCGAAGTAAAAAACAAGATAAAAATTGATTTTAATATTTTTAAAATAATATGTATTAAGTCCACAGTAATAATACTTATGTATAGTGCATAAATGTTACAAAAATTTTATAATAGAAAAACTAATATATTGGCACTAACAGGCGACTCAATATCAGAAATTGAAGATAAAGAATTTAAAAATATACCAAAATCGCGTATAAATAAATATTCTGATACAAATGGATACATTTTTAATTCATATTATAGATATAAAGACAGACCAAATTTAAAAGATTTTGTTAGCAAAATACAAGACTATACGTTTGGACCAAATTTTAATTATGAACTTTATCCTGGTAATCTGCCAGATTGTATACTTTATCTGACATTTGGAAGTGCATATAATCAAAAAATTTGTTTTAACACTTTACCAAAAAACTTAATTTCGTTAACATTTGGACACAGTTATAACCAAGAATTAAGAGATAAAGTATTACCTGAATCATTAAATAGTATAACATTTGGTAAATGCTACAATCAACAAATAAGACCGAGGGTACTTCCTGATAGACTAATATCATTAAAGTTCGGTGATGATTTTAATCAAATAATACTAGAAAACTCTTTACCCGACAATTTGAAAGAATTGATCTTTGGTTATGAATTTAATCAAAATATATTAAAAAAATCTTTGCCGAGAAATTTGAAAATTTTAACATTTGGACATAATTTTAATTCTCAAATATGTTCATTACCAACCTGTTTAACACAATTGACTTTTGGTCATGATTATAACAGAACAATAGAAAGAGATGTCTTGCCGCGAAGTTTAAAAATACTTTATTTTCACGGTTCAAAAAATAATTCCAACACTATAAATACATTGCCGGAAACTGTCGAAGAAATAGCACTGTATAATTTGGAAGCTAATGTTTCAAACTTACCACTATTTTTCAAAAAAGTAAAAGTCATGACAAATGTCTATGAAAAATGGGATCAAGTATTGAAAATTAAAGTTCCGTTTGGGTGTGTTATTACAGATAAAACCGGCACAGAATTAAATGTTGATTAAAATTTAATTATTTATTATTTTTATACTCATTGAAACAATACAAACATTTAGTATTTACATAATTTTCATCTTCTTCAACATATTTCCTTTTAGAATATTGCAAATTACAATTATAATGAACATTGTGTCCATGAGAACATTTTAAATATTTATTTTTTATTTCTTCACAACATATTTGACAATCCGCATCAATTTTATCATCGAATATAAAATCCAAATAATCTAACTCATCGGCTTTATCATAATCTTCATTTTCAATATAATACATTTTTAGTTTTTCCTTGGCTTTGGCACTACCTTTATCAATTGCCATTAACAAATATTTTAACATATTTTCTACATCGCCATTTCTCATGTAATTATAACCTAAAAAATAAATAGCATCTATATGACCATTTTCGATTGCCATTTTGTAGTATTTTACTGCATTAATATCATCTCTTATATCGTCATAATAAAAAGCCAAATAATACTTAGCATCAACATCACCTTTATCAATAGCCATTTTATAGAATTTTGTCATTAAATCATAGTTTTCTATTTTCTCATAATGTCCTGCCAAATTATTCATCGAATCCACATCACCGCGTTCTGCAGCCATTTTATAATATTCAATCATCAAATCGTATTCTTCAATACTTTCATAGTATGAGGCTAAAAGATACATTGAATATACGCATCCGTGACTTATTGCCATTTTTAAATATTCGACCATTTTAGTATTTTCTTTAGTATTTTCGTAGTGCAGTGCTAAATTTGTCATAGCGTATGCACAGCCGTGTTTTATTGCATCTTTATAAAATTTTTTCATCAAGTGACAATGTCCTATTTTTTCGTAATATTTTGCCAAACTATTCATTGAATCTGCATGTCCCCTTTCCGCAGCCTTATTATAGAATTCAATCATTAAATCATAATCTTCTCTTTCCTCATAATATTTACCTAAATAGAACATTCCGTGAACATTATTAGCATTAATAGACTTGAGAAGATAATCTACCGCTACGTCATAATTTTTTATTTTTTCATAATACTGGGCAAAACAAATCATTGCATCAGTATCGCCTTTAGCAATCGCTAAATTATAATTGGTTTCCATTTTATCAATGACTCCAAAATTTTGGTAATGATAACCTAAATATATCATTGCTTTTATGTTATTTTTAGCAATTGCCATTTCTAAAAGTTTAATCATTTCATCATACGACTTTATTTGTTCATGATATAATGCCAAAGTTACCATTGATTCGTCGTCATCTAAATCAATAGCCATCGTATAATATTTTATCATTTTTTTAATATTTCCAGTGCTTTTATGATGAGCCGCCAATTTACGCATTGCAAATATGTTTTGTTTTTTACTTGCCATGCGATAATACATTAACATATCATCAGGGTTTTTAATTTTTTCAAAGTGTCTACCCATGTTATACATCGCGCGATTGTTACCTAGTTTAACTCCTAAATTAAAATATTTAACCATGTTTATCGTGTCTTTTGTTTTTAATTCATGATAAATGCCGATGATATTATAATAATCTGAGTTTACAAACTCATAATCTATTTTGTCGCACATAAACAAATCTTCTATTTTTTCTAGAAAGGTATCATATACGTCCAACAATATAAAATCATATTTGTCAAGTAAATGTTGCCGAATGCTCATTCTATTTATAGTTTATATTATTATATAAAATTATTTAGTACTATTTATTTCAATTTTTTATTATTTCCAATGACATTTATAAAAAATTACTTAACTATTATTTACAGAGTTTTACTGACTCGAGTTCTGATTGTTTCTAAGTCTTCGTCAACCATTAATTTCCCGTTTAAAAATACGGTCTTTAGTAAACCGCCTGCTTCTTCTTCTTCAGAAACATTATCTTTTGTAATGTAATGTCCATCATTCATTTCTAGTGAAATGAGTCCCCGATGTGATTTTTTACCACTATCAGTAACAGGATCTTTAAAAATTGCTCTAGATTCTCCGTTGACAATGACGTTTGTAGCTTTAATGGCAAATCCCAGAGTGTCTCGCGTACAGAATCTTAAAATGCCTCCGACTCCAATTACTAGGTTACATGACGCAAAGCCCATATCCTTCATTTTTGAAAGAATACGTTCATACTTTTCTAAATACATTCCATCGCCATAGATTAAACCTACTTTGTCATTTAATACTTTGTATCCCTGCGCATTTATTGTACTACCAAATTCTTCATCTAATAGACGCAAACATCCTTTTCCTTGAGGAGAAGAAGGTTCTGCGCTAGGGTCTCCGCATAAAATATGTTCTTGATTTCCGCTATCTGGTCTAAAAACTACTTTGCCGTTGCGTTTAAGAATAGAAGGTTTTAATTGTTTGGCGATGGTTGTTAGAACATTGTATATGTCATATGTATCGGAAACAATTGATACAATTCCATTCGGATATAGTTCTAACATATTTGCATATGCATCTAACTCATTTTCTTTACCAAATGAACACATTACAGAATGTTCAGACGCAGGAACAGAACTTAATATTGCTTTACCTGCATCCAAAGTACTTTGTGCATTGTAATATTTAAGTAAAAAGTTATATGTTACTAATGTATCAGAACCAATAAAAGACAACAAATGTGCAGAACCACTTACCATAGAACTTTCTTCACTTGTATCCCCTCTATATCCAAAATCGTGTACCATAAAAGTATTCAAATATTTCAAGTCTTGACACGTTTCATTAAAATATTTATCCACAATTTTTCTGTAGGTATATGAGGTCGTGGCGACCGTTATTGGAAACCATATTTTTAATAACACAGATTCTACAAATCCAACAACCCATCCAAAATTAGGTAGTGTATTTTTTATAGTAAGTAATACATTTTTATTATCTATGACAGTACCCTCCGGAACAGCTTTTATTTCTAAAGGCAAATAACCCAAATCAGCCAAATCTCTTAATTTTTGTTCGGTTTGATTATCCGTTAAACTGGGGCCTATCACGGATTTAGTGACCTTCATAAATTCATCTACATTCGCATGTGTTATTGGTCGAGTCAAATATTCTTTTAAATAATATTGTAGACCAAAAAATACGGATTTTTCAAAATTTTTTGTTGAACGGGCTAACAAATATGAATATACGTATTCAGTGCCCTTGATGTATTGATTTAAGTGTCCACATTTATACACATCAGTCATTAACAACAGGTTTACAGTTTTTATATGATTCATCATTTTTATAATGTCTATTAGATTTATGTTATACTGTTTAATATTTTATAATTAAAAATCAATTTTTTAACAATAAACAAAAAAACTTTTTTATTATAGTGACTTTTTACCAAAACTTAAAAAGTATATAAAAAATTATTTATTTTTAATGCATTAAATGCCTTTAATACATTTCATTTAGATCCAGGGTTTTGACAAACGGTTCGTATTCTGTAAAATTTCGAACACTATTTGTAGTGTAAATACCATCTAACATTTTAAGTCCGTCTATTCCTTTAGAAAATATTCCATGAGTTACAATCAAATATACTTTTTTGGCACCAGCAGTCTTTAAAATATTTGCTAATTCAACAAAAGTAGCACCTCCGTCAATAATATCGTCACAAATAACACAAATTTTATCTTTGACGTCTCCAACAAATGAAGTTTTAATGATTTTTCCAGTTTTTACATCGCGATATTTGGAACCAAAAATTATGTTGTTGATATCAAGATGTTTTGCAATTTCATAAATTTTCTTTTCGGCTCCAGCATCTGGAGAGACCAACACAATATTATCGGCTTCATCAATGTGCAATGATTTTATATTAGCAAATGAATGCTCCATAAACACATTATTATTCAAAACACTAACATTGTTTATTAAAGCTGTCGAAACATTGCTATGTGGATCCAATACAAACACTTTATTAAAATTAAATGAATTAAGCATATTTGCAAAAACTTTGATACTTTCCGGCTCTCCTGGAACCATAATTCTGTCTTGTCGCGCATAAGGAATGTAGGGCATAAATAACTCTAGTTTTGCTTCCGGAAATAAATTTTTTAATGCATTTGTTGCTAAAAATGTCGTCATCACTTCTGAAGAACTTGCCATACTCGACACTACCAACACATAATCTGTATGCGGATTATATTTTTTAAGCTTGATGTGTTCTTCTCCTCCATAAAATGTTAACTTCTCAAACTCAATGGGAAAAAAGTTATCCTTAAGAATTTTAAATGATTTTGATAGATTCAATACGGCTCTGTTCATTATTATTAATTTAATTGTATTAATTTATATGACAATTTCGTTGTATACTGTTATTAAATCAATTTTTTTGAGACTTGAATATAAAAAACGATAATTGCAAATGTGAATACACATGCAAAAACTCTGAACTACAAAAACTCTGAACTACAAAATAAATACAACAGTGCAATATAAGACTGCTATATAAAAAAACAAGTTAAACAAAAAAATAACTTAGATAATCAGTACATGCTGTGTTTTTTGTGTTTAGATTTGAGCATTTCAGTTTGTACGTCCATGTCATCTTCTGTTAATTCTTCAAAAATTTCAGCATTCCAAATGTCAATATATTCGCGAATTTTAATCTGTTCTCCTTCAGTAAAATACGATGGTTCAGATCGATATTTCGCAATGCTGGGATTACTAATATTGAGCAGATTTAGTTGACAATCCGCTGATTTGTAATCTTTTTCGAATAAATATGAACCTCCATACCAAAAAGTCAAACCGCAGAAGAAAACTACTCTGTTATTTTCTGAACTAAAAAAGTTACTAAGCAGACTAAATTTTAATCCGTCGACAGTTACACGAAATGGAGTGTATTGTTTAGTATTGTTAGCAGCGATTTGTGCCAATGATACTAATTTCACACTTTTAATAGGTTCGTATTGTTCTTGTTTGATAATAAATGCCTCTGAATTCTCGCAAATTTTTGCTAGAAACTCATCGTTTGTATAATCGGCGATTTTTTCAGGAACACTATGATTGGACAACTGAGACATATTTACTACTTGGATAAAAAAGTTTGAAAAAATCTAAGTTCAAAATAATACAAGATTTTATAAATGAAATCTCCAATGTGTCGTATTTTCAATTTTTTCTCAATCTATGAGAAATAAGGAAAATAACTTCTTTAATGGTCTTAAAAAATATATTTATATTTATATAAATATAATTAAGATAATATTTATGTTAAAAAGTCATACTTAAATGGGGAATTAAAAAGTATATATGCCTACTAACGTTTTTATTTAGTAGGCATATATACTTTTTAATTCCCCATTTATTAAAGAAAACTTTACAAAAGCCAAGTTAATAATTTGTTTTTAAAATGGATATTTAGAATTGTAAAATATTTAAGATGATATAAGATGGCTAAATCCTTATTTCTCATGGATTAATTTTTTCTCACATTTTAAATTTTATTTTAGATAATAGCTCAAATACTTTTTGATGATTGAGTGGTTTGTATAATTTTATTCGTTCTTTGTTACTTGTAAAATTTAATACTGACGTAATCCAATCTTTATCTATTCGTCCAACACCATAACACGCCCCGAATAAGGCTCCGGCAATACACGCATTTGTATCTGTATCACCACCAATTCCAACTGTATGTATCATAACATCTACATAATCGTTCGTATTTAATAAATGATAAAAAGCATTTTGAAACGCAATTCCTACATATCCTTGATAAGTACTGTCGGGTTCTATTTCCTCAATTTTATTTTGAGCATTAATTAATTTGACTGGACTATATTTAGTTTTAGCGTCTAACAATATCATTTTAGTAATTGGTAGTTTTGCTATCGATGATGCTTTTTTATATGTTTCATTTGGGTTTCCTGTTCGAATTGCAATATTTATTGCATATAAATAACATGTTGACATATCAACACATATAGGATTAGGATTTGTCAATTCACATACTTCTTTTGCCACTGTTCGTAATGAAATATTATTTTCAGAAAATAAAAATTTAAGTGCACCTAACGCACTTATTTTCATTAAACATCCATTACTTAAACTTTGCCTTGAGGCGTTTGATTTCATATCATCTTTACAATGACCTTTACAAAAAGCATCTGTCGTAGCTTTTCCAATATCAAATGGACCACTATTATACCATTTATAAAATATTTTTACTATATGGTCAATATCGTAAGTTTTGCGCCTAAGCAAAGAATACCATACGCCAAGTGCTAATTCTGAGTCATCAGTATATTGACCTTTTTGTAAATAAAAAGGACCACCGCCAAGCATTTGAAACTTATTGCCGACAATATCTTTTGAAAGTTGTTCAATTGCATTATCTTTACTTAAAAATTCATATCTAGTTCCAATTGCGTCACCAGTCAATTGACCAAAAAACAAGCCATAAATTCTATCCGTTATATCGTTCATTATTATAGGTATTCGGGAAATTATATTTATTATTTTATACATATTTTATAACAACACTTTGATATATTTCAGATGTAGTGTTTAACTGTTATATAAAAATAAGTTGTATAATATATTTTACCAACGAATAATTGTACAACCGAACGGTACATGACTTCTTTCTAAAACTGTGTCTAGTTTGCCTTTTACTCTTATTTCTTTTAATCCAAGAGGCAAATTTGTCAAATAGTTATTATTTTCGAAAATACTTGCGAATACTGTCAATTCTTTCGTCTCCTTGGGTAAATTATTAAAAAATCTGTCTAGTTCCGCATTATAATGTTTTGCACTCATGCTCGTATCAATACATAAATTGTCATAAAAATGTATATTGAACATCATATAACTAATACTCATGTTGTTAATATTGTCGTGTATTGAAAAACCAAAATCGATAGCATTAACAAATTTGTGATTGTTCATGACATTCACCAATTGATAATAAAAATTCCAATCACAACGAATTTTTAACTTTACTCCACATCCTTTAATTAATCTTGCATCTAAAAATATAATATTGTCGTTTATTTTACATTTATAATCCTTATTTAGTTCCAAATCTTTACATTCACGATAGTTTAACAATTCATCAAAAGTTTCAAACATTCAATTGATTCACGTAATGTTTTTATTTCCGTAAATGTCGAGAAATATATTATTTCAATTTTTTATCGTTTACGTAAATTAATTTCTATAAAGAGATTGACCACAGAGTATTTTTATATATTGTGTTTTTTGATTATTTTTATATATTGTGTTTCTTGATTATTTTTGTTACATTTTATTTATGTATTTTTTAATTCTTTTTGTACTTTTTTTGTGATTTGGTAAACTGTAAAGTTTATATAAGACATCAGAATTTTTTTGAGGAGTCACGGCAGGATTTACGGTCAAACTAAAAATAATTGTATTGTATCCATAAATTGTAGTTGGGTTAAATTGATTTGGATTAAGTTGATTACCACTAATTACATAAACATTATTATAAGTTCCTGCCGTATCAGATGTCATTTGTCCCAAAGAGTTTATAGAAACATTATTTGTAGGCGGTATAATCCAAAAAGTATTTCCAGCAATACTGTTTACTAGAGTCAAATTTGTATAACTGTTTATGGTAGTTGTGGCTGTTAATGTTGTATAAAAATTAGTATTGTAATAATGGTCCGATGTTCCGTATAATAAAAATGGCGAGCCCGCTTTTACGTTTAGCCAAATAGTATTTTGTGTGGGAGTCGTATTTATGTGTTGTAATACATTTGTTGTATTATTTGTAGTCCAAACTCCAGAATTGCCGTTATTTGCCTGACTGTAATTTCCGGTGCCATCAGTAATACTTCTCGAGATTATACCGCCTGTACTAGGATTATGTGACGAGAGTCCTGAACTATAACAGTGGGTTACTGTCCCATTACTGACGATAGAACCAACTATGCCACCTGCCGTCGCAGATATTGGTCCTGAACTATAACAATTGGTTACTGTCACAGTACCAGAACCTAGGCCCGCAATATCACCAACTATGCCACCCGAATAGTCTCCGGATATTTGTCCCGAACTATAACAATTGGTTACTGTCACATTAATAGCAATAGCACCAACTATGCCACCCGAGTAGTTTCCGGATATTGGTCCTGAACTGTAACAATTGGTTACTGTGACAGTACCACCCTCCGAGCCCGCATTGTCGCCAATTATACCTC
>Ga0214192_1000257_pt1 | contig 33843 bp, 39 predicted proteins | sample TroBogEpilimnion_44_FD_153030 | JGI IMG/M metagenome (GOLD analysis project Ga0214192, IMG submission 153030) | Freshwater microbial communities from Trout Bog Lake, WI - 29JUL2008 epilimnion | ecosystem: Environmental > Aquatic > Freshwater > Lake > Epilimnion/Euphotic zone | place: Trout Bog... | reverse complement strand
GAGGCCAGCATTTCGACCAGCCCGTCGTTCGCCCCGCGCCCCATGGCGGCGTCGAGGTCGATTACCTGAATCTGCGGAAATGCCGAGAACTTACGCAGCATTTCCTCGGGGGCATCGCCTTCGAGCGCCTTCTCGCGCCCCTGGACTAACTGGACGACCTTGCCGTCCATCAAATCGATACAAGGAATGATCAATGTTGTGGCTTCCTGATTTCAATGCCTTCGCGGTCCAGATACTCTTTCAGATCGTTCACCGTGTAGGTGCCGAAGTGGAAGATCGACGCCGCCAGCGCGGCATCGGCGCGGCCTTCGGTGAGCACGCGCGCGAAGTGCTCCGGCTTGCCCGCGCCGCCGGAAGCAATGATCGGGATGCGCGTTGCTTTGGAGACGGCCTTGGTGAGATCGCAGTCAAAGCCGGTCTGCACGCCATCGGTATCCATGGAAGTGAGCAGGATTTCTCCCGCGCCCAGTTCTTCGCCGCGCGCCGCCCACTGGATTACGTCGAGCCCTTCATCGTCGCGGCCGCCGCGTGTGTAAACGTGCCACTTGCCGGGACCCTGCCGGCGCGCGTCGATGGCCAGCACTACGGCCTGGGCGCCGAATTCATTGCTCAGTTCGGTGATCAGTTCGGGCCGGCGCACGGCGGCGGTGTTGACCGATACCTTGTCGGCGCCCGACATGAGAATCTGCCGGGCGTCGGCCACCGAGCGGATGCCGCCGCCGACGGCCAGCGGGATGAAAACCTTGCGCGCCGTACGGAGCACCACGTCCGCCATGATGTCGCGCGCGTCGCTGGATGCGGTGATATCGAGAAACACCAGCTCGTCGGCGCCCTGCTGGTTGTAGCGATCGGCGAGTTCCACCGGATCGCCCGCGTCGCGCAGGTTTACGAAATTCACGCCCTTTACGACTCGCCCCGCGGTGACGTCGAGGCACGGAATGATACGTTTCGCCAGCATCTTATAGCTCCACAAAGTTCCGCACGATGGCGATGCCCAGCGGTCCCGATTTTTCCGGATGGCACTGCACCCCGTACACGTTGCCTTCTTCGAGCACCGCCGTGTAGGGCACCGTGTAAGTACACATCGCAGCGGTTTGCGAGACCACCGGAACGAAGTAGCTGTGGGCGAAATACAGATACGGCCGCGCGGGCAGTCCTTTCAGAAGTTTCGACGGCTTGATGAGATCCACATTGTTCCAGCCCATGTGAGGCACGCGCGCGCCTTCGCCGAAGCGCTTCACTTTGCCGTTGAAGATGGCGAGGCCGCGCTCGCCCGGGGCCTCGGCGCTTTCCTCGAACAGGCACTGCAGGCCAAGGCAGATGCCGAGAAACGGCACGCCCGCGTGAATACGCGCGATGAGCGTCTGCCTCACCTGCATCTCATCGAGCGCCCGCGTGATCTGGCCGAAATGACCGACGCCCGGCAGCACGATCTTTTCGGCGCGTTCGAGCCCTGCCGCATCCCGCACCAGTTCATATGCCACGCCGACTTCATCGAGCGTGTTCTGCACCGACCGCAGATTGCCGGCGCCGTAGTCGAAGATCGCGATACTCACAACAAACCTTTCGTGGAGGGAAGCTGATCCTTCAGCCGCGCGTCGGTCGAGCAGGCGTAGCGCATGGCGCGCGCCCAGCACTTGAAGATCGCCTCGATCTTGTGATGGCTGGACCTTCCATACATCACCTGCGCATGCAGGTTAGCCGCCGCATGATGCACAAAGCCTGCGAAGAAATCTTCCACCAGTTCCACCTGCAGATCGCCCACCAGCCGGACTTTCACACGGTCCTTGTAGACCAGCGCGGGACGTCCGCCGAGATCGACTGCGACCACCGCCAGGGTTTCGTCCATGGGGAGCACGAAGTATCCGGCGCGGTTGATGCCCTTGCGGTCGCCGAGCGCCTGCGAAAAAAGCTGACCGATCAGGATGCCGACGTCTTCCACGGTGTGGTGCTGGTCCACGTCGAGATCGCCCTTGGCGTCGATCTTCAGATCGAAGCCGCCGTGTTTGGTGAACAGTTCCAGCATGTGGTCGAAGAAGCGGATGCCGGTGGAGATTTCGTAGCGGCCGCGGCCTTCGATCTTCAGTTCGCCCGTGATCCGGGTCTCTTTGGTGTTGCGCGTGATCTTCGCTGTTCTTGTTTTCACTTTATTGCGCGCTGCCTTTGGCAACGACGGCCTCCAGTGTGTTGATATCGTCCAGCACGGCAACGGCGCCTTCGCCGCGAAGAATGTCCACCAGTTCTCCGTAGCGCGGGTTGGCAGGCGCGGCAATGCCGACAAACGGAACGCCGGCGGCCTTCGCCGAACGCGCGTCATCGATGGTGTCGCCGACGTACCAGCAGGCGCGGTGTTCCACGATGCCGCGGATTTTATGAATGCCTTCCGGATCGGGCTTCGGCTTGCTCACGTCGTCGCTGCCGACCACCAGTCCGAACAAGCCCGGCGCGAAGCGATTCAGCGTGAGATACGCTTCCTCGCGCAGGCGTCCGGTGAATACGGCCAGATCGTGCGAATCCTTCAGCCGTTCGAACAGCCCTTCGCGCGCCACCCACTGTTCGCGCAGGATCATGCCGTTGGTGCCATCGCCCAGAAACAGTTTCTGGAAGTGGTCGACGACGGTCTGATACTCGACGTTGCCGCCGCGCTCCAGAATCATCCGGTGAGACAGCAGCCAGTCGTCATTCCATCCGCCGCGATTCTTCCAGTCCTGAATCTCGACGCGCGAGGGTTCGTCGCCGGTGAAGTGCTTCACCGTGGCCTGAATGGTGGCGCGGTAGGATTCGGTGACCTCCACCAGCACGCCGTCCATATCGAAAATCAGCAGGTCTTTCACCAGATTCTCTCCAGTTCATCCAGCACTTTCTGCGCTTGTTCGCGTGTGCCGACGGTGATGCGCACGCCGCCCGGAATTTCGTAGCTGCGGTCGCGCACCAGGATGCCGTGGCCGCGCATGGCGTCGCGTACTTCCACCGCGCGCGCGCCGAAGTAGCCGAGGATGAAGTTCGCCTCGCTCGGCGCCTGTTCGATCCCCAGTTTTGCGAGACCGGCACGCAGCATTTCGCGCGCCGCCAGCGCTTCGGCTACGTAGCGATTCACGTATTCGATGTCCTGCACCGCGGCAACCGCCGCCTGCGCCGCCAGCATGTTGACGCTGTAGGGCGACTGCGCCTTGTGCATGTGTGCCACGTTTTCAGCCCGAGAGAGAAGACAGCCCATGCGCATCGCCGCCATCCCGAATACTTTGGAAAACGTGCGGCTCACGAACAGGTTCGGATACTTTCCGATCAGGCCCAGCGCCGTAACTCCGAAGAACTCGAAGTAGGCTTCGTCGATCAGGACGGCGGCGGCCGGCGCGGCCTGCAGGATTCTTTCCACCTGATCGAGCCCGATGGCCGAACCGGTCGGATTGTTGGGATTGGCGACCAGCACGGCGCGAGTCTTCGGCGTGATTGCCGCGAGTAACTCTTCAAGCGGAAACGCAACCTGCGGCGGGCGGTAATCCACTTCGACGACCTTCGCGCCGGCGACTTCCGAATAGAACCGGTACATCGCGTAAGAAGGACGCGCGAGCAGCACTTCATCGCCATCGTCCACGTACGTATTGACGAGCACCTGAATCGCTTCGTCTGTGCCGTTGGTCAGCAGCAACTCGCCTTCGGCCACGGCGAAGAATTTCGCGAGGGCCGCTTTTGCTTCCGTGTAATCGGGATACACCGCCAGGCGTTCGCCCGACAGTTGGTCCTTGAGGAACTCGATCACGCGCGGCGAACAGCCGACGGTATTTTCGTTGAAGTCCAGCCGCATCTTACCCAGCCGCTGCCCGGTGGGCGGCGAGTAGGGCGCCATGTCGAGCACGGCCTGGCGAGGCCGCAGTTCCGATTCAGTCACGACGCACCTCTAATCACGACGCACCTCTAATCAAGACGCACCTCGATCGACCTCGCGTGCGCTTCGAGGCCCTCGGCGCGCGCCAGCGTCGTGATGGCGGGGGCGAGCTTGAGCAGAGCACGCGCGTCGAGCTGCTGGACGGCGATTACCTTTACGAAGTCGGCAGCGGAAAGTCCGCCGCGCACGCGGCCGACGCCGCTGGTGGGCAGCACGTGGTTCGGGCCAGCGGCATAATCGCCCGCCGCTTCCGGGCTGTAGGGTCCGACGAAGACGCTGCCGGCGTGGCGGATCTTCGGCAGCAGTTCCGGGTGGTGAATGCTCAGGTGTTCCGGCGCGAAGGCGTTGGAAAGTTCCATCGCCTCGTCGAGCGAACCGACGACAATCACGGCGCTGTTTTTTTCGATGGCCTTGCGCGCCACGGCGGCCGTGGGCAGCGTTTCCAGCTGGCGCTCCACTTCCTTCGCCACCTGTGCGGCGAGGCGCTTCGAGGTGGTGAGCAGAATGGCGCTGGCATCCACATCGTGCTCGGCCTGGGCGAGCATGTCTGAAGCAAGAAACCTCGCGTCACCGGCCGCGCAGATGATCAGGATTTCCGTAGGGCCCGCGACGAAATCGATGCCCACTTCGCCGGCCAGCAGCTTCTTGGCCGCGGCGACGTAGATGTTGCCGGGGCCGACGATGCGGTCGGCACGAGGCACCGTGCGGGTGCCGTAGGCGAAGGCGGCGATTGCCTGCGCGCCGCCCATCTGGAAGACGTTTTCGACGCCCAGTATATGCGCGGTGCCGAGCACTTCGTCCACCGGTCTGGGGCACGCCGCGCAAATGTTCTTCACGCCCGCCACCTGCGCGGGCACGGCCGTCATGATCAGCGTGGAAGGCAGCGGATAGCGGCCGCCGGGAATGTACGCCGCCACGGTATCGAGCGGGCGAATAATCTGGCCCAGCCGCCAGCCCGGTCCGAACTGCGACGAATACTCCTTCGGGAGCTGCTTTTCGGCGTAGCGGCGCACATTGGTGGCCGCCGTCTCCACGGCTCTGCGGAATTCGGGCGCGAGCCGGTCGGCCGCGGCGGCCAGTTGCTTCGGCGGCACCCGAACGGTCTTCTGCTTCAGCCCGTCGAACTTGGCCGCCAGTTCGAGCAGCCCTTTGTCGCCGCGCGTGCGGACGGCTTCGAGGATCGGACGCACCGCATCCTCGGCCTCCGTCATACGCGCCGACCGCCGGGCCAGCACGCGGCCCATCGCCTTCGATTCCAGTATTCGCAGCATGGCTTACATCACAATTTTATTGAGCGGATATTCGACGATTCCTTCGGCCCCGGCCTTCTTCAGCCGCGGAATGATGGTGCGCACCGTGGATTCGTCGAGAATCGTATTTACCGCCAGCCAGTCGCCTTCGCTCAGGCCCGATACCGTGGGCCGCTTCAGCGCCGGCAACACGCCGAGCACGGCGTCCAGATTGCTTTTGTGAACGTTGAGCATCAGCCCGACCTTGCCCATGGCGGCGATGGCGCCATCGAGCAGCAGCTTCAGATCTTCCAGCTTGCGGCGCTTCCAGTCATCGGCCCATACGGCCCGGTTGGCGATCAGCTGCGTGTTGGATTCGAGCACCGTTTCCAGAATCTTCAGCTTGTTGGCGCGCAGCGAAGATCCCGTTTCGGTGACTTCCACGATGGCATCGGCCAGCACCGGCGGCTTCACTTCGGTAGCGCCCCAGCTGAATTCAACCTTTGCGGTGACGCCGTTGCGCGCCAGGTATTTCTTCGTGGCTTCCACCAGTTCGGTGGCGATCACCTTTCCTTCCAGATCCTTCACCGACTGGAACGGCCCGGCTTCCGGCGCAGCCAGCACCCAGCGCACCTTGCCGAAGCTCTGCTTGGCGTAGACGAGATCGGCCACCACCTGCACGTCGGCCCCGACCTCTTCCACCCAGTCGAGCCCCGTCAGGCCCGCGTCGAGAATGCCGTCCTGAACGTAGCGCGCCATTTCCTGCGCGCGGATCAGCATGCATTCGATTTCCGGATCGTCGATCGACGGAAAATAGGAACGCGAACTCACCGAGATATTGAAGCCGGCGCGGCGGAACAGATCTACCGTGGCGTTTTCCAGACTGCCCTTGGGAATTCCGAGTTTCAGCTTCACTGCTTGCCTCCATAGACCGCATTCGGGTCGTACATTTGTTTGTCGGTGACTACCCAGTCGTTGCCTTCGAGCTTGCGGAAGAAGCAGCTCTCATAGCCTTCGTGGCAGACGCCGGGACCGAGGGCATCCACTTTGATAACCAGCGTGTCGACGTCGCAATCGGTGAAAATCTCTTTGACGACGAGCCGGTGGCCGGAGCTTTCTCCCTTCATCCACAGCTTGTTGCGCGACCTGCTGTAGAAGGTGACAAAGCCCGTTTCACGCGTCTTGCGCCATGCTTCGTCATTCATAAAGCCGACCATGAGAACGCGACCCGAAGTTGCGTCCTGCACCACAGCCGGCAGGAGTCCGTCGAATTTGGAAAAGTCCAGGTTCATTGTGTTTACCGTCGTCTTTTGCGCCCGCAGATTTGCGCTCCGAACATTGCCCGCCGAACAAAAAAAGCCCGCCGGTTCGATTCGGCGGGCTTCCTTTCATTTGACTTGAGAGTACAGAAAATTAAGTCAGGAGCCGCCGCGCACTGGTCGCCCGGTGATGATGGTGCTCGTGATGGGCTGCGAACGCTGCGGTCATAAAATGCCAGTATACCAGGTGGGTTCGTTTGGGCGGGAATCAGGCGGGCGCGGATCGGATGCCGCCCGCTGTGCGGGTACAAACGGATGGGCTGTGTGGTACCTCTTCAGTCATATGGGACTGCGGGCACTGTGGCTCATGCTGATTCCGGGTCTGGCTCTGGCTGCGGCTCCGTCGATTCAGAGCGTAGCCGATTCGGCCGGCTTCGGTCCGCGTGGCGCGCCCGGTTCGCTGGCGTCGTTGTTCGGCACCGCGCTTGCCGGCGGAACCGCTTCGGCCGCGGGGTTTCCGCTCCCTGCGTTGTTGCAGGGTGCGTCGGTCACGGTGTCCGGCATTTCGGCACCGTTGCTGTACGTTAGTCCGTCGCAGATCAATTTTCAGATTCCCTCGTCGGTGAAGGCCGGTCAGGCGAATGTGGTCGTCACCGGACCGGGAGGCACGAGTGCGTCCTACAGCTTCACGGTGACGGCTGCGGCTCCGTCGATTTTCCAGTACAGTTCCGGTCCGAGCGGGTTAGCCCATGCGCTGGCCCAAAACGCAGGCGGCACGCTCAACAGCGGCGCTGCTCCGGCTGCGGCAGGGTCTGTCATCACGGTCTATCTCACGGGCCAGGGCGCGGTCAGCAATCCGGTGACGGACGGTACGGCGGCGCCGCTGTCTCCGCTTTCGACAGCGAGCGCCGCGGCGATCGCGACGATCGGTCCGGCTAACGCGCCCGTGCAGTTTCTCGGACTGACGCCCGAGTTCGCCGGACTGGCTCAGGCGAACATTCAGGTGCCCGCCCTGCCGAGCGGCGATTATCCGCTCGTCATCACCATGGGTGGAATGGTAAGTGCCTCGGCTGTGATTTCGGTTTCGGGCAGCGGCACGGCCTACACGAGCCCGCTGACTCTTGCCGGTTCAGCCGCCTTTGCCGGCAGCAGTTCCGCGAGCGTTGCGTTGTATGGCAACGTGGCTTATGTCTGTGGCCCGAAGCGTGTGGTGATGGTGGATGTCACCACGCTGACTTCGCCGAACGTAATTGGTGCGTTCGGCGACAGTGTACTGAACGGCGCGGGAGGGTTTTGCGCGGTGAACGCCGCGGCCGGCACGCCGTTTCTTGTGGTCGTAGTCGGTTCGGTCACGGCAGGCACGCAATCGCTCGCGGTGTACAGCCTTAGTAATCCGTCGGCCCCGGCGCTTCTGACGGTTGCGGCCACTTCTTATGGCCACCTCGAAAATCTCAGTTTTTCCGGCAGCTACGGTTTTGCCACCAGCAGTTACTACACATATGTGAACAGCAGTCGTCAAATTACTTCGCAGACGGGCGAGTTGCTGGTATTTAGTTTCGCCAACCCCGCCAGCCCGCAGTTTGTAACGATTCTGCCGAGTGCCGGCAACCAGGAGCCTTACGTGAGTGTGGTGCAGCAGCTGTACGCTTACATCGCGAGTACCACCGCGACTGGCGGCGGCACGTCCGGAAACGCGGTTCTGGATGTCGCCAGCATTGCCTCGCCAGGCGCGCCCGCAATCATCAGCCAGATAAGTATTCCGCAGGCCGCAATTCTGTTGAGCCTGGATGTATCGGGTACGACGCTGCTGGCGGCCGGCAATACGACGGCGCAGCGCAATCCCGGAAATCCGGATTTCGATTTCACCGGCTATCTGACTCTGACCGCGATGGACCTTAGCAATCCCGCGGTGCCGGCCATAACTTCCACCGTCACGACACAGTTGCAGGTAAACGGCACTTACAACACGGCTGCGTTTACCAATGGCTTTTTTGCAATCGTCAACAATCCTCCGGTGACGGATAACTCCGGGCCGTCCTCGCTCCTGATCGCGGACGCGCGCAATCCGTCGGCCCTGCAGCTATATCCGTTTCAGACGCAGTTCGGCTTCAGCGGCATCCTGACCACAACGAACGGCTATCTTTTCGCCCCGACATTAAACGGGCTGAATATTTATCAGTTGCAGCAGTAGCATTCCGCAGCATCGCATTCAGTCAAGTCACATTTAGCTGCTGCTGTGTGCGCGGACAGTGCGCCAATCGATATACTGTTTTTTCGATGCCTATTCTGGATGTCAACGAAATTCGGCAGATTTTGCCGCACCGCTATCCATTCCTTCTGGTGGATCGCATCATCGAGCTGGAAGAACAGCGGATTGTCGGGATCAAGAACGTTACCGTCAATGAACCGTTCTTCAACGGCCACTTTCCCGATTTTCCGGTGATGCCCGGCGTGCTGATCATCGAAGCCATGGCGCAGACCGCCGGCGTGCTGGTGCTGAAGACGATTCCGGACCGCGCCAACAAGCTGGTGCTGCTGGCATCGGTGGACGCGGCCAAATTCCGCCGTCCCGTGGTGCCTGGCGATCAGCTGCGCATCGAGATGACGGTCATCAAGTGGAAGTCCACTGTGGCGAAGATGGCGGGACGCGCCACGGTCGATGGACAGGTGGTGGCCGAGGCCGAAGTGATGTGCAAGATCGCCGATAAGCCGGCGGAAAATTCCAGCCAGGCCGAGTAATGCCGGTTCATCCGACAGCGATTGTCGACCCCGCTGCCCGTGTGGATGCGGCCGCCGAAATCGGCCCGTACTGCGTGCTCGGGGCCGAAGTCGCAATCGGCGCACGCACGCGCCTGATGGCGAACGTGTATATGGAAGGGCCGCTCGAAGTCGGCGAGGACAATATCTTCTTCCCGTTTTCTTCCGTCGGCGTGGCGTCGCAGGATCTGAAATACAAGGGCGAGCGTGCCTGGACGCGTATCGGCAGCCGCAACAGCATTCGCGAGTTCGTCACCATCCACCGGGGCACGCAGGGCGGGGGACTCGAAACCGTCATCGGCGACGACAACCTGATCATGACTTACGCGCACGTGGCGCACGACTGCCGAATCGGCAATCACGTGATCCTCGGCAACAGCGTCGGCCTCGCGGGACACGTCACGGTGGAGGACTGGGCGGATGTCAGTCCTTTCAGCGGTGTCCACCAGTTCTGCCGCATCGGGCGGCATGCGTTTGTGGGCCCTTACAGCGTAATCAAGCAGGACGTGATGCCGTACTCGCTGACCAGCGCGCAGCCGGACGTGGACGTTTACGGCGCCAACAGCGTGGGGCTTTCGCGGCGCGGCGTGGCGAAAAGTTCCATCGAGGCCCTGCAGACGGCGCTGCGCCTGCTGACGCGCGCGGGCCTGAACACATCGCAGGCAGTAGAAAAGATTCGCGAAGATGTCCCGGCCTGCGCCGAGGTGGAGGAACTGCTGGCGTTCATCGCCGCTTCCGCGCGCGGCGTCGTGAAGGGCAAGGGCTGAGCCATCCCGATGAAGTACGGCATCATCGCCGGTAACGGCCGCTTTCCGGTGGTTGCACTCGAAGCCGCGCGTCGGCAGGGCGATGAAGCGGTTGCCATTGCGATCAAAGAAGAGGCCGGGCCCGAAGTCGATCGGGCGGCTGCAAAGTGTTACCGGATCTCGCTGGGCGAACTGAGCCGGCTGATCGAAATCTGCAAATCCGAAGGGATCACGCAGATCATGATGGCGGGGCAGGTGAAGCACGCGAAGATTTTCTCCGGCATCCGGCCCGACTGGCGTCTGGCCAAACTGCTGATGGGCCTGCTCCACAAGAACACGGATTCGCTGATCGGCGCGGTGGCGCGCGTGCTGGCCGACGAGGGCATTGAGCTGGTGGACTCCACGCTGCTCCTCAAAGAACTGCTGGCGCCGGCCGGCGCGGTGACGAAGCGAAAGCCGGATTCCGACGAGCAGCGCGACATCGATTACGGACGCCGGATCGCGCATCACCTGGCGAGTTTCGATCTGGGCCAGAGCGTTGCCATTGCCGACCGGGCCTGCGTGGCGCTGGAGGCCATGGAAGGCACCGACGCCATGTTGCGGCGCGCCGCCTCGCTCGTGGAAGGCAAGCGCCTCACGCTGGTCAAGGCGTCCTCGCGGCGGCGGCATTTGTTGTTCGATGTGCCGGTCATCGGGCCCGCCACCATCGACACCATGATCGAAACCAACACCACGGCGCTCGCCATCGACGCCGGCCGCACGCTGTTGCTGGATCGCGAAGAACTGCTGCACAAGGCTGCGGCTGCGAAAATTGCCATTGTGGGTATGGAAGCCCTGCCCGAAGGAGAGAAAAAGGCGTGAAGCGCGTTGCCGTGATCGGTGCCGGCTCGTTCGGCAGAAACCATGTACGCGTCGTGCGGGAGAGCGAACGCGCCGAGCTGGCGTTTGTGGTGGATCCCGACCAGATGCGCGCCGCCGAACATGCGGGCGGAGCCACCACCACCGCCGATTATCGCGACGTCATCGGTAAGGTGGACGCGGCCATCGTGGCGGCCCCCACTGTGTTGCACGCCGAAATTGGCGTCGCGCTGCTCGAAGCCGGCATCGACGTGCTGGTGGAAAAGCCGATCGCGGCGACGCTGAAAGAGGCAGACCGGCTGGTGAAGGCGGCCGAGCGGGGCGGGCGCATCCTGCAGGTGGGGCATCTGGAGCGCTTCAATCCGGCGGTGGTGGAGCTGGAGAAGCGGTCGAAGCTGCCACTCTTTTTCGAAATCCACCGGATGAGCGTGTTTACGCTGCGCAGCCTCGATGTGGATGTTGTTCTCGACCTGATGATTCACGATCTGGACATCGTGCGGGCGCTCACCAAAGGCAAGCTGAAGGAGATTCGCGCCGCCGGTATTTCGGTGCTGTCGCCGAAAGTGGATATCGCCAACGTGCGGCTGGAGTTTACCGACGGCTGCGTGGCCAACCTGACGGCCAGCCGTGTTTCGACGGAAAAAATTCGCAAGCTGCGCATGTTCCAGCCGAGGCAGTATATTTCGCTGGATTACGCCAAACAGTCGGGCGCCGTGTTCAGCGTCGGCGGACCGCAGGGCATCGATTTCGAAGAGATGAAAATCGAATCGGCCGAGCCGCTGAAGCTGCAGTTCGACGCGTTTCTCGATTCGGTCGAAACCCGCGAGGCACCGAAACTGGATGGGCGTAAGGCGCGTCAAACGCTGGAGATAGCGCTGGCTGTGGTTGCTAAGATCGAAGAGCACGCGAGCGTTGTGGAGAAAACACTGGCAGCAGGATGGAAACCTTAGCGCGCGCCGGCGACGCCAATCCAGATACGGAACCTGAACTCAATCTTCTGCTGGCTGACGATCGCGCCGGCGACCTGTACCGCTGGAAGCGGGCCGCGGCCGGCTCGGCCGTCGTGCATGTCATCGCGGTTCTGGTGGCGTTGTCGATTCCGGACACGCCGGCGCGCGAAGTGCCGCCCTCTTTTGTGGTGCACGTCACGCCGCTTTTCATCCCCACCGATCTGACCCAGAAGGCGCCCAACAAAGGCAAAATCAGCAAGGAACTCACGGCCGAGGCCATTCCGACTCGCCCCAAGCTGCGGGCTCCGGCGCCGGCACCCGCGGCGAAGCAGACCCCGCCTCCCGCGCCCGCGCCGGTGGCAGTGCCGCAGGTGGCACAGGCAGCGCCAAAACCAGTTGTGGCAGAACCGCCCAGGATTGTCGAACCGCCGAAGATTGTCGAGCCGCCGAAGATCGAAGCGCAGCTGCCGCAACAGCAGCAACTCGCGCGCCTCACCGCCCCTCCGCAGCCCGCGCCGCCGGTGCAGCAGCCGAAGCTGGAACTGCAGAATGCCGCGGCTCCCCCAGGCCCGGCGAGTTCGCCGCAGCCGAAACCCGCCGGCGGACTGGCGGTTCCCAATCCTTCCGTGCAGGAAGCGATTCGGGCCGTCACGCACGGCGCCTCCGGAGCGCAATCGGTAGGCGATATCGGCACCGACGAAGGGGGCTTCGGACCGGGGCTGAATCTGCCGCCTTCCGCCGGCCGGCCGCGCTCAAATCTGGAACTGAAGAGCGACCCGATGGGCGTCGATTTCCGGCCCTATCTGCTGCAGGTGCTGGCGGCGGTGCGCCGCAACTGGTTCGCGGTCTACCCGGAGGCGGCGCGGCTGGGGCAGCGCGGACAGGTCAGTCTGCAGTTCGCGATTGTGAAGCAGGGAACCGTGACCAAGGTGGTCTTCTCCACCGAATCCGGGGCGAAGGCGCTCGACCAGGCTGCGGTAGCGGCCATCAGCGCCTCCAACCCGCTGCCGCCGCTCCCGCCGGAATTTCGCGGAGACCGCATCGTGCTGCAGATGACTTTTCAGTACAATATGCCGGCAAGGTAGGTCACGATGGAAGGTACTCAGAATCGGCGTTTGTGGACCGCTCTGGCGGCGTATGCGGTCCTCGGCGGCATCGCCTTCCTGCGGCTGCACGGGACCGTGCTTTACGCCGTGCTCATCCTGCTGGCAGGCCTGATGGCGAAGACCGTGATTGCCGACCGCGCCGGCTGGACTTCGCCGCGCGCAACCGGCGCAGCCGGGAGTCCGGAGGACGGGAACAGGGAAGTCGGTGCCACGTTGGAACACGAGCCGGGCGACCCGGCCCAAAACGGCCCCGGTGTTCCGGGCAGGGAATCGGATTCCCCGGGAAGTCATTGAGTTTTCGGGGGAAAATCCTGCCGGCGGATGGCGATCACCGTGCAACAAAGCCGTCCAAATGCCGCAATGCCCGGAGCCTCCAAAGAGTGACAGCGAGCGTGACGCGCTGGTCCTGAAGCATTTGTCGCTGGTGAGGGCAATTGCCGTTCGTGTCTATGAAAATCTGCCGGTGCACGTGGACCTCGACGATCTGATTCACGCCGGAATCCTTGGTCTGTTCGATGCAGCCCTGAAGTACAACGGAGATAAGCAGGTCACGTTTCAGGGCTACGCCAAACACCGGATCAAGGGAGCAATTCTGGACAGCCTGCGCGACCTCGACTGGGCGTCGCGGGATCTGCGGCGCCGCCACAAACAACTTGAGGCGGCTACGCGCGAATTCCAGGCCGCCATGGAGCGCCCGCCGACGGAGGCCGAAATCGCCGAAAAAATGGGCATGGATCTGGAACGCTGGCGGCAGGTCGCAGTCGAACTGCGCATGGTGGGGTTGCTGTCAGCCTCCAGCCGTCCGCCGGAAAGCGAAAACCAGAATGTGCCGGAGTTTCCCGCCGGCGACGATCTTAATCCGGACGTCCTCACCGGGCAGCGGCAGCTTCGATCCATGTTGTCCGGCGCGATGAAGGATCTGCCGGAGCGCTACCAGATGGTGATCGGCCTGTATTATCTGGGCGGAAAAACGATGCGCGAAATTGGCGATCGCATGGGAATCAACGAGAGCCGCGTCTCTCAGATTCATCGCGCAGCGCTCGAAAAGATGGCGGCCAGCCTGCAAACCGCCGGCATCCATTCGGCCGAAGCGGTGCTGTGAGGCTATTGTGTCTTCTTTGCCAGGCGATCGTTCTGCTTTGCCGCCAGAATCGCGTCAATCGAGCTTTGCGTAATGTGATGGTAGCGCGGCCGGGCCTTCTCGTAAATGGCGGCAGCGGTCCTGGCATCGAGCGCTTCGTACAGCGGCTTTACATATTTGCGGCGGCCAACTGTGGTCAGGAACTCCACGAGGCGCGCTGAAGCCGCTTCGTAGTGGTTGCGAATCGCGATGAGCAGCCATTCCTGCAGGATTTCGTCGTTGTGCGACTGCGTGAAGCGGAACTCAGAATCGAGGCGGCTCAGCTGGGCGGAATCCAGCTTCGCGGGCAGGCCGCGGAGGAAGTGAATCCACTCCTGCGTGCTCCATGCTGTGGTGGTAATGCGGCTTCCGGCGAGCCATGCGGTCACGTCGCGATCGATGTCGGCGAAGACCGCCTTGTTCGGAGCCGGCGCTGAGACGGGCAGGCCAGGTTTAGTGAGCCATTCGTCCAGTTGCAGCGGAGTTCGCGGAACGCTGGCTCCCAGCGTCGGGTCGGTGGCCAGCAGATGCTGCTTCATCCACTCGATGGCGGTGGGCGTCGTGATGCTCTGGAAGGCAAAATGGTCGAAGTAGGATTTCAGATACTCGTCCAGTTGCGGCCGCCCGTACATCTCCTCCAGCGCGCGCAGAAGCAGTGCTCCCTTTTCGTACGCGACGCTGCTGACGCCGGCGTCCGGATCGCGTCCGGCCAGGTTGAGCTGCAGCACCTGATCGCCGGGCGGCAGTTTTGCCAGTTCCTGCAGCAGATCCTGATAGCCAAGTTCGGCCTCCATTGCGGCGCGGCGTGGACCGTAAAGCTCTTCGAGGATGCGGCGTTCAATATAAACAGTGAAGCCTTCGTTGAGCCAGAAGTCGCTCCACGTCGCATTCGTCACCAGATTGCCCGACCAGGAGTGCGCCAGTTCGTGCGCCACCAGCGACACCAGACTCTTATCCCCGGCAATCACCGTAGGCGTGGCGAAGGTCAGGCGCGGATTCTCCATCCCCCCGTACGGAAAGCTGGGCGGCAGAACCAGCACGTCGTAACGCTCCCACCGGTACGGGCCGTACAGCTTCTCCGCAGCCTGCAGCATCCGCTCCATGTCGGAAAATTCCGTTGCGGCGGCTTCGAGCACGGCCGGTTCCGCCCACACCCCGGTGCGAGTGCCGGTCGGCATGAATTTCAGGTCCCCGGCGGCGAGCGCGATCAGGTAAGGCGGTACGGCCTCGTCGAGAATGAAGTGGCAGTCGGAGGCATGGCCGGGCAGCGGTTCGGCCCCGTCGCCGGCAGCCGTACAATTGGCGGCGCTCATGACGGCGGTCAGTCCCGGGGGAACGTGAATGCGCGCATCGTACGTTACACGCACGCCCGGTGAGTCCTGCAGCGGAATCCAGCTGCGCGCGTGAATGGCCTCGGACTGTGTGTAAAGAAACGGCAGTTTTCCGCCCTTCGTCTGGCTCGGCTCCAGCCACTGCAACGCAGAGGCCGTGGGGGCGGTGGAATATTTCAGGCGGATGAACCTGGTCTCCGGCTCAAGCTCAATCGCAAGCGGCGCGCCGAGAAATTGGTCGGCCTTGCCCAGCGCGAAACGGGCTTCCTTCCAGCTGGAATTGTCCGGCGAAATCTCCACCATATCGACTTGCAGCGCGCGCGAATCGAGCACAATCTGCTTCACCGCCGGATTGGGATGCTCGATCGTCAGCACGGCCGTGCCGCGCAGCGTGTGCTGCTCGAAAATGATGCTCAGATCGAGGCTCACGTGGCGCACGCGCGCCTCGTTCGGGTTGCCGTAGGAATGAACATCTCGTGCCACGGGAGGCATGGCCGGGGGCGTGGGCGCACAGGAGGACATAACGAGAATAAGCGGAATCGCGAGGCTGGCGTGCCGTATCAAAGAACCATTATCCACCGCATGGCTGGCGAAACCCCGGGCCGTTGCGAACCGTATGTCATGATTGGACAAAACGCACAGGGCATCGGTGTAGCCCATTTGTTTCATGAATTGTAATAAAACATCCAGAAAATTTGCTCTCGTTGCCGTGCTGTCGGCATGTTTCGCAACGGTGTTATCGGCCGAGGGAAGTGGTCCGGCCGCTGCGCAGCCGGCCGAATCCGCGGCCGCGACGCCTGCGGTCGCCGTATTGCCCGGCGATGCCGGTTCCACAACCGATAAGCACGCGTTTGGAGTGCTGCCCAACTACCGGACGGTCGAAGGCGGCCAGCCCTATGTGCCGCTGACGACGAAGCAAAAATACATCATTGCCACGCGAGACACGCTGGACGGACCGTCCTACGCGCTGGCCGCGGCATTTTCGAGCCTGGCGCAGGTGACCAATTCCAATCCGTCGTTCGGGCAGGGCTTCGTCGGTTATCTGCATCGCTACGGCACGGCGCTGGCGGATCAGGACCTGGGGAACTATATGACCGAGGCGATCATTCCCTCGCTGCTGCACGAGGACCCGCGTTATTTCCGCCGCGGCACGGGCAGCAAAAAGAGCCGCATCCTGTATGCCGCGACTCGCGTATTTGTTGCGCACGACGATACGGGCCGGCTTTGCTTCAACGCGCCGGAAATCCTGGGCAACAGCATGGCGGCCGCAATCGGCAACGCGTATTATCCCGATTCCCGGGGCTTCAGCTACACGATGGAGCGCGCGGCCCAACAGGTGGGAACCGATGCCGTTTCTCAAATCCTCAAGGAATTCTGGCCGGATGTGAAGTCCTGGTATCAGCATCACAAAGCGCGGCAGAACGCGAAAGCCGCGCAGACGGAGCAACAGGCAGGCGAGTAAGCCCGGCGAATTCAGGCGAATTCATCGGGCGAATTCGAATTCATCAGGCGAATTCAACGAAAGCGCACGAAAATAAAGAAAGGGAAGCGGCTCATCACCGCTTCCCTTTCTTTTTTGGACTTGCGTCCGCTTATTCTTCCCGCGTCACGTTGACGGTCACTTCCACCGTCACTTCGCGATGCAGCCGGACCGGCACCTTGTGCTCGCCGAGCGTGCGGATCGCCTCATCGAGGTGAATCCGGCGGCGCTCGATCTGGTACTTCTGAGCCGCCAGCGCATCGGCAATATCGGCCGCCGTAACGGAGCCGAACAGCTGATCGTTTTCGCCGGCCTTGCGCGCGATCGTGATGGTCACCGCGCCCACCAGCTTGGCCAGTTCCTGCGCCTCGCCGATGAGTTTGGCTTCCTTGCGCAGATGCGCCTGGCGCTCCTGCTCCACGATCTTGCGGTTGGAGTCCGTGGCCGCCACCGCGAGTTTGCGGGGCAGCAGGAAATTGCGTGCATAGCCGGAGGCGACCTTCACCACATCGCCGCGGCCACCGAGGTTTTCGACGTCTTCCCGAAGAATGATTTCCATTGCCATTGGGTCGATGTCTCCTTAAACCGCTGCTGCGAACGGCAGCAGGGCGATGTTGCGGGCTTTCAGAATCGCGTCCGTCAGGCGGCGCTGGTGCGGGGCGCACACGCCGGAAATGCGGCGCGGGACAATCTTGCCGCGCTCGGCGATGAAGGCCTGCAGGGTGCGGATGTCCTTGTAGTTGATGTCGTCCATCTTCTCCATGCAGAAGCGGCAGACTTTCTTGCGACGGAAATACTGCTTCTTACCCACGGCGGCGGCTTTATCCCCGCCGGTGGGGCGCTGCGAGGCAGCGATCGGTCTTCCACCTTTTTGTTCAGCCATTGTGAGATCTCCTTATCGTCTATTCAGCGGGTTATTCAGTGGGTGCGCCGGGAGCCGGATGAGCCGGAGCCGCGGCCGGGGTGGCAGCTGCAGGCGCTGCCGCGGGCACAGGTGCGCCGGGCATGGCATGTGCGCCTTCGGCCGCGCCGCCCAGCATCTGCTGCGCCAGCGAGGGCTGGGGAGCGGCTGCCTGCGGACGACGATGCGCACGCTTTTCGCGCTGCTTCTTCCGCTTCTCGACCCGCTTCAGCGTTTCGTCGATGCGCACGGTGAGGTACTTGATCACCGAATCCTGCACACGCAGACGGCGCTCGAACTCATGCACGGTCGCGGCTTCCGCCGTGAACTGCAGGAGCACGTACTGGCCTTCGCGGTTCTTCTCTACCCGGTAAGCGAGTCTGCGCTTACCCCACTTTTCAACCTTGTCGACCGTGCCGCCGGTGGCAGTGACGGTTTTCGACATCTGTTCGACGAGGCTGTCAACCTCTTCTTCCGTTGCATCGGGTTTTACGATGAACAGATTTTCGTAGATTCTCATTGTTCCTCTGTTGTGCCTGGGGCGCGACGATTGAATTTCGCCATGGACATTTCGACGCCTTCAGCGATAATCGATTCGGCCGCATCGGCCGCCATGCCGACGAACGAATCGAGGGTTTCAGTCTGCTGCCGCGTAAAACGCGACAACACATAATCGGCTCCGCTGGCGAGGCGGTGGCCGGGATGGATGCCCATCCGGATACGGGGAAATTCCTGCGTGCCCACTTTGGCGATCACATCGCTTACGCCATTGTGCCCGGCCGACGAACCCTTCGGGCGCACGCGAAGCGCACCCCAGGGCAGCGCGAGTTCGTCATAGACGAGCAGAAGCTCAGCGGGCGCGTCGCCGCTCCGGGCTTCCTCGCGGTCGAGGAGCGCCTTCACGGCAACGCCGCTGAGATTCATGTACGTCTGTGGCTTCACTAACAACACGGTTTTACCGCCGATGCTGCCCTGGCCGACAAGCGCCTGGCATTCCTTCCGCGTCACGCGAATGTTGTGACGGGCGGCGAGACAATCCACCACGAGAAAACCCAGGTTATGGGGAGTCGCAGCGTACTGCTCGCCGGGATTACCGAGTCCGGCGACCAGAAACATGCCCGGCTATTTCTTCTTTGCAGCCGGTGCAGCCTTCGCGGCGGGAGCAGCCTTGGCGGCGTCTTCCTTCTTGCCCTTCTTGGCCACTTCGGGTTCGGCAGCCGCGGCCGCGGGAGCTTCTTCGCGCAGGCCAACCACGTGAGCGATCACCAGTTCCGGAGCGGCGACGATGCGAACGCCTTCGCCCACCTTCAGATCGGAAACGCGAATCGCGCCGCCGACCATCAGTTCGGTCACGTCCACCGAGTATTCATCGGGAATCTGGTCGGGGATGCATTCCACTTCGATGAAGCGCGTCGGCACTTCGAGAATGCCGCCCTGCTGTTTGACGCCCTTGGCTTCGCCGTGCACGTGAACCGGAACCGGCACGCGCAGCTTGCGGGTCAGATCGATCCGCTTGAAGTCAATGTGCATCAGCGTGCCTTTGACCGGATGATACTGCTCTTCGGCAACGATGACGGGAGTCTTTTCCACACCGGCAACTTCGACGTCGAAAATCGAGTTGTGTCCGGTCTTGCTGCGGAGGATCTTAACGACGTCCTTCGGGTTCACCGAGACCGCGACCGGGTCCTTGAAGGCCCCGTAAATGACGGCCGGAATGCGGCCAGTGACGCGCACGCGGCGCGCTTCGTTCTTGCCGCGCGAAGAACGCGGCTCTGCGTTGACTACTGTTTCAATTCTCAACTTCCAGCTCCTTGCGCGTCTGTTGAGGGAACAAGTCCGTTTGAATTCGTCCTGCGATCACTTCGATTCGCAAAAACGAACCCAGTCGTGGGTTGCTTCCGGCAACAACGCGTCGAAATTGACTACCCGAAACCGTACTGCTCAAAAACTATGCGAACAACATCGAGACCGAAGTTTCTTCGTGTATCGACTGAACCGCCCTCGCCAGCAGCGGCGCCACCGATAAAACCCGAATCTTGCCCGACTGCTTCGCCTCTTCAGAAAGCGGGATCGAACTCGATACCACCACTTCCTTCAACTTCGATTCCCGGATCCGCTGCACCGCCGGACCGGAAAACACCGCATGCGTTGCACAGGCCGTGACGCTTGCCGCGCCATGCTCGAGCAACGCTTCCGCGCCCTTCACCAGCGTCCCGGCCGTGTCGATCAGATCGTCCACAATCAGGCAGTTCTGGCCTTCCACATCGCCCACCACGTTCATGACTTCGGCGACGTTCGCTTCTTCCCGGCGCTTATCGATAATCGCCAGCCGCCCGTTGAGGCGCTTGGCGATCGACCGGGCCCGTTCCACACCCCCGGCATCGGGCGAAACCACCGTCAGATCGGACATGCTTTGCGGCTTGAAATGGTCGATCATCACCGGGCGGAAGAACAAATGATCCACCGGTACGTTGAAGAACCCCTGAATCTGCGCCGCATGCAAATCCAGTGCCATGACACGGTGCGCGCCCGCCGTTTCCAGCAGGGAAGCCACAAGCTTGGCCGAAATCGGAACCCTCGGCTTATCCTTGCGGTCCTGACGACCGTACCCATAATAGGGTAGCACTGCGGTAATGCGCTCGGCCGAGGAGCGCTTAAGCGCGTCCATTATGCAGAGCACTTCTATCAGGTGGGAATCGACCGGCGTGCAGGTCGGCTGGACGACGAAACAATCGGCGCCGCGTACGTTTTCGAGGATCTGCAGATTGATCTCGCCGTCGGAGAAGCGTTTCAGGCGCATGCCGCCGAGCTCAAGGCCCAGTTGCTCGCACATCTCTTCGGCAAGCGCGGAATTCGCCGTTCCGGTAAAGATCTTGATGCGATCCGGATTCATCGCGCGGACGGGCTTTGGGGCGGCCATAGGTCAGGTTGGATATACGGGGCAAGAGCGCGGTGCCAGGCGGAGCGGTAGCGAGCGCGACTCAGGAACGATATCGGAAACACCCTTTCATTCGCAAACAACTGTTTTGCTGCATCGAGCCGTCCCCGGTCCGGAAAAATCCCGAAGATCGAGGATCCGCTGCCTGTCATCGCCGCCGGATTTGCTCCCGCGCGCACCAGACGCCGCTTGATTTGCCGCAGTTCCGGATGGCGCTCGAAAACTACCGCCTCGAAGTCATTTTCGTCCATCCGAATGACTCCCCCGGCATCTGCTGCACTCTGCCAGATTTCACGCTGGAAACTAACAAGTTTATTTTGTAACTGAATTGATGTCAATTGCGCCGAAAGATCCCGGTAGGCATCCGCCGTGGAGGAGTGTACGTTCGGGGCAACCAGCAGCCCGCGGACGGCCGGCAAATCGGGCAGGGGATAGAGCTCTTCGCCGCGGCCGAGGCCGAGCGCCGTGCCGCCATGCAAAAAGAAGGGCACGTCGCTGCCGAGTTGTGCGGCGATCGACGCCAGTTGCTCGGCCGGCAGTCGCTTCCGCAGCAATGCCGGCAGTGCCAGCAGAATAGCGGCAGCGTCGGTGGAACCGCCGCCGAGGCCGGCACCCATCGGGATTCGCTTGTCCAGCGATATGGTGATATGCGCCGCGATCTTCAGTGCTTCCAGAATTCGGTTCGAGGCCCGAACCACCAGGTTATCCGGAATATCCGGCGTGCCGTGGACGGCGACTTTCGTCGATCGCGCCCGCGTGGCCGAAAGCGTAATCCGGTCGGCGAGCGAAATGGTCTGGAAGACGGTTCGGAGTTCGTGGTAGCCGTCCGGACGTTTGTAGAGGACGCGAAGACCGAGGTTCAGCTTGGCAAAAGCGCGAACGCTGGCTTCGGCGGTCATTTGTCGTATTTCAGGATGGAAAACACGTCGTAGCCGGCCAGCTTCTCCCGCCCGCCGAGGAAGGTCAGTTCCACCAGAAAGCCGATGCCGGCGACCTTGCCGCCCAGGTCTTCCACCAGTTTCGCCGCAGCCTTCGCGGTGCCGCCGGTGGCAAGCAGGTCGTCCACGATCACGACGCTGCTGCCCGGAGCGATGGCGTCGCGATGAATCTGCAGCGTGTCCTGGCCGTATTCGAGGGCGTAGGAAACGCTCGATGTTTCGGCCGGAAGCTTACCCGGCTTGCGCACCGGGACGAAGCCGGAGCCGATGGCACAGGCCAGGGCCGGAGCAAAAATAAAGCCGCGGGCTTCGATGCCGATCACGGCGTCCGGTTGCACGCCAGAATAACGGTGGCTGAAGGCATCGATGATGCCCTTCATGCCCGTCTTATCCTTCAGCAGGGTGGTGATGTCGTAGAAAAGGATGCCCGGCTTGGGGAAGTCCGGCACTTCGCGGATGAGGGTTTTGAGGTGTTCCAAGGTAAAGATTTTACTCCGTGCGAAAGGAATTCAATTGTTGCACGCCCGATTCGCGTTCTTCAAGCCCGCGAACCTCGGCCATTCGCGGCCCCATATGGAGGTGCCCGGCCAGGCGGTTCAGTTGGTCCGGCGTGCCGATGGCGTAAACGTGAACCCGGCCGTCGTCCAGATTTCGTGCCCAGCCGGCGACGCCGATTTCCACCGCCCTCTGCTGCACAAACCACCGGAATCCAACGCCCTGCACGCGGCCGTGGACGTGCCATTCCCTGGCGGACAGTTCGTTCACGGAATTTCCATGGCGGATAGGCATATTTAGGCTTATATGGTAGTGGAAGCCCGTGAGCACGACAATCGACATCCTCACCGGATGGGGTTGAAAAACATGGCGGGAGTTGCCTTCCGCCACGACCATCGGGCCGGACGCATGGACCGATGGCTGGCTTGCCGCTTTCGCAATTCGGACCGGCTACACGCTCGTCATTTTCGATCGCCCGCTATTCGGCGGCGCGGGAGCAGATTTTGGGCTGGGCGGCGAGGTTGCCGGCTGAGTGCGCCTTCAGAACAGCGTCGGCTGGTCGTCCGGCGCCTTTTTCGACCGTTTGGGCCGCAACGGGCTGCCGACGATCCCCAAAATCTGGATACTGCGCAGCGCCTGCCGCGGCACGAAGACCTTTTGATTGTTGGCGTCCGGCTCGGGCGGCGTGGCCGTGTAGCCGGCCGGTTCCCAGGCGAGCAGGTCATTGGGCAGGATGCCGTCGAGCACTTCGCCGTCGCGGAAGAGCATGCGCACCCAGACGCCTTCCAGTTTCGGACGGGTCTGGAAGATGCGGGCCGGATCGGGGCCGGCATCGAAGTCCTTTACGAAGTTCACGCTGCGGACTTCGTCATAGGGAAGAAGCGCGATCGTTCCGTCCTGCCGGAGCAGTTCGAGCGATGCTGGCTGCAGGTAGCTGTAGGGATTGACGAATCCGGCGAGATTTTCGCGGTCAAACCGGCGAACGATGACCTTTTTGGCGGTAGAAGCTGCCACAGTGCCTCAACTTATGCCGGTTTTTAGCGGACTGCGGAATTCCGGCGAGGGGCACGTTCGCGCTGGAATTGATTTAAACATTTTCGCGAGTATTGTATCATTGCTCGGAAGGGTCCGCGAAATTGACAGAATCGTCAAACAGGCCGGAATCCGCCATCTCGCGCGGAATCAGGGGGTTCCTTGCCTTTTGCCGGATGGAAAAGGGGCTGGCGAAGAACTCGCTGGACGCCTACTCGCGGGACCTTGCCGGGCTGCGCGCCTTTGCCGAAGCCACCTCGGGCGGTTCGCTGCCGGACGAAGAGCAGCTGAATCGTTACATTAACTCGCTCTATCAGAACAACTTAAGCAGCCGTTCCATTGCCCGCCACCTGAGCGCCATCCGCAACCTTTACCACTTTCTTTGCGCCGAAGGCGAGATCGCCAAAGACCCCACCGAACACCTGGCGAGTCCGAAGCAGTGGGCGACCATTCCGAAATTCCTCAACCGGGAGCAGATCGAGGCCCTCATTGCCGCCCCCGAACTCTCCGTGCCAACCGGCAGCCGCGACCGGGCCATGCTCGAACTGCTGTACGCCACCGGAATCCGCGTCACGGAACTCATCCAGCTACAGCTGTCGGCCGTGGACTTCGGGCTCGGCCTCGTGCGGGTCACAGGCAAGGGCAACAAGCAGCGAATCGTTCCCGTACACCGCGCCTCGCTTCAGTCGATTGAGTCGTATTGCCGCGACGCCCGCCCGCAACTGCTGAAAGGCCGTCCCTCCGGCGCGCTCTTCGTTACGGCACGCGGCGGGCCCATGACGCGGCAGGCGTTTTGGGCCGCGATCAAAATGCACGGACGCAAGGCGGGCATTTTCCACGATCTTTCGCCGCACGTCCTGCGTCATACCTTTGCAACCCATTTACTGGAAGGTGGCGCCGATCTTCGGAGCCTGCAAACCATGCTCGGCCACGCCGACCTTTCCACCACCGAAATCTACACCCACGTAGTGCGCTCCCGTCTGCGCGATACGCTGGACCGACATCATCCGAGAGCCTGATTCATGAGCGACTACATGTTCGTGTTGGAAAGTCATCTCGACGCCGGCCAAAACAAGGTCGTCGGCGAGATGCAGCGCATTGCGACGGAGGCCACGATGAACGTGTGGCTCACGGGTGGAGCGATGCGGGACATGTTGCGCGGCGCTCGCATCGTCGACCTCGATTTCACGGTCGAACGCGACGCCATCAAGCTGGGCAAGGCGCTGGTACACGCCGCCGGCGGCCGGATTCTGGCGGAAGATCCGCTCAAACGATTTATTGAACTGGAACTCACTGGCGGGATTCGGGCCTCGGTCTCGAATGCGCGCGTCGAGCGTTACTCAAAGCCGGGCGGCAAGCCGCAGATATCGCCGGCGCCGATCCACGACGATCTGTTGCGCCGCGATTTCTCCATCAACGCCATAGCGCTGTCGCTCAATCGCGGCTCGCGCGGCCTGCTGATCGATCCGGCCAACGGGCAGGCCGATATCGCAAATCGCGAACTGCGAACGGCCAATTCCTACGCGTTTTTCGACGACCCGTCGCGCATCTTCCGGCTCATCCGCTTTCAGCAGACGCTGGGGTTTGAGATCTCGGCGCGCGCGCAGTCGCAGCTGGAAAACGCACTGCTGGAGGAATACCAGAAGGCAGCTCCGGCATCCGCGCTGGCGGCGGAAATCCGTGAACTGGCGACCAGTCCCAACGCCGTTGCAGCGCTTGAAGCCTACGACAAACTGGGCTTGCTCAAGGTCATCTCTCCGGCGTTTACCGGCGCGAAGCTGAACGGGCCGGGCCTCGCGAAGTTCGAAAAACTGGTGAGCGGCGTGCTGCCGCCCGGCACCAGCGGTGGATTCCTGGCGTTCCTGACGATCCTGCTCGAAAAGCTCACGCCAAAGGAACGCAGCGCCGTGCTCGCCGCCTTTGAGTTACCGAAGGCGGAACTGGACGCGCTGAAGAAGCTGGATGCGGCCGCCACGAAGCTGGCAGCGGCGCTGAAGTCGGCGAAGATCACCAAACCGTCGCACGTGTACGAAGCGCTGGAGCACGCCACCACGGATGAAGTCCTCATGGTGCTGCAGCATTCCGAGCACCGCGTGGTGCAGGATCGGATCCGCGCCTTCTACGGCAAGTATCTGCCGCTCGCGCAGGAAGTCACCGAGGAGCAGGTCGCGGCCACGGGTGTGAAGCCGGGCACGCCGAAGTACGAGAAGGCCTATCGCGCTATATTGACGCAGCACCTCAATGCGCGTCCCCGCAAAGTGGTGGAGCCGGAGCCGGAACCCGCGCCGCCTGTTTCGGCGCCCATTGTGGCGGGACGCGGCCGGAAGTAGCGGCGCCCGCGCGCTCTGATTACAGCCTGCCTTACGGCGTGCCTTACGACTTGGCTTACAACTCGCGGAAGCACTGATCCGCGGCCGGAGCCTGCGGGATGTCGCCGAGATCCTTCAGCTGCTTCGCCAGCGTGTCCCAGCGTTCCGCCGTCATCTTTCCGAGCGTGCTCGCTTCGATGAGCGGCTTCTGCGCTTCGGCGATCTCCGCGTAGGTTGCCGCATCCATCGTGGGATTCAGCGCGTGCATCTTTTCGTTGGTGGGCGCGGCGTTATCCAGATAGCTGCGCCAGCCTTCCCGCACGGCCGCCACCATGTTCTTCACGGCGTCGGGATTCTTTCGCAGGAAATCGCCGCTCGTCGCCAGCACCGTGGTGTACGGATTAAATCCGAGATCGGAAACCGGGAACACCTTCACGTCGACGCCCTTGCGCCTCGCCTGCAGCGGTTCGGTCATGATGAAGCACTGCTGGGCGAAGTTTTCATCGTGGAGGAAGCCGGTGAGATCGCCGCCGGGCGAGGGCACCACTTTCACGTGGTCGAAGCCAAACTGTTTCTGCAGGAGACGCGCGTAGGCGAGGCCGCTTTGAATGGCGAGCGTGCCGCTCTTCATCACGTCGCCAATGGTTTCGAGCTTGCGCGAAGCGTGCGCCATGATGCCCATCGGGTTGTTCTGGTACACGGCGAAGAGCGCCAATACGTCGTTGCCGCGAGCGCGGGCGAGCAGAATTTCATCGGCGCCCACGATGCCGAATTCCGCGGAACCTGCGCCGATCATCTGCACCGTCGGCGTGCCCGCGCCGCCGGGGAGAATTTCGACGTCGAGTCCGTGCTTCGCGTAGTCGGCCGCGTAGAAGCCGCCGAACTCCGGGTCCGGCTTCCAGTTGAGGGCGAGCCGCAGCTTCGCGCCGGACTTGCTGCCGCATGCGGCCAGAAGTCCCGCGGCGGGGACGAGCTTCAGAAACGTTCGGCGATCGATGTACGGTGCGCTGCGCATTGCTCTGATTGTGCCTCATCGCTTTCGACGAGGCACTTGCCGCGCGACTTCCGGCCGCAGTTACTTCGAATTGAGCTCCGGCTTCATCTTGTCCATATCGACCGGAATCGAAACATGCTCATGACTGATGAGCCACTTGCCGTTGACTTTCTTATAGCCGTCCGTCACGCGCACGGTTAATTCGAGTTTCTTGCCCGCCTTGTCGGTGAAGACCCCGTGCTGCACGTTGTGTCCGTACGCGACATCTCCGCCGACGGTGATGTCGAGATCGGACATCGTCATATCCCATGGTCCGGCGAACGCGGTCAAATAACCCTGCCAGTCTTTTGTGTATGCATCTGCGCCCGTGTATTGCCGCGGCGGCGTGAGATCGAACACGATGAGACTCTGGTCCGCGACGTAGTTCGCCATGATGGCGGTCACGTCTTTCGCTTTGAATGCCGCCACAAAGCGGGCTTCGAGTGCTTTGATGTCGGCCTCGTCCTGGGCTTTCATCTCGGCGGCCTTTGCTTCCGCGGCTTTCGCGTCGGCGGCCTTGGTATCGGTTCCTGCGCTGCATCCGGCGCAGATCCCGACGAGAATCAGGGCAAGCATGTGTTGCAATTTCATGTCATTTCCTCCTGTGAACCGAATCGTTCCCGGCAATCGTATCACGATTTCTGAAGGATCAGACTGTGCGGGTTAAGTTTGTGCCGGTTAATTTTGCGCGGGCTAATTTTGTTCCGACGCGTGCCAGCGGCGCAGCGCAAGCCGGCTCACTATGTTGATGAAGCCGAACAGCGCGAGGCCGAGCACGGAGGCGAGCAACACGGCGGCAAACACTTTATCGGTGCGCTGCTGCGTGCGTGCGATATCGACCACCGAGCCCAACCCCTGGCCTCCGATGAATTCGCCGACAATCGCGCCGATCACGGCCAGCCCTCCGGCAATGCGCAGGCCGGTTAAGATCTGCGGCATCGCGGCCGGAATACGGAGCTTCCACAGCGTGGCTGATGACGTAGCGCCGTACAGCCGGAACAGATCTCGCAGCGCCGGGTCAGTGGAAAGAATGCCGCTGAGCGTGTTGGCAATCACCGGGAAGATGGAAGCAATAAATGCCGACGCCACTACGGTGCGCATGCCGTAGCCGAACCAGATGACCAGCAGCGGCGCAATGGCGATGATCGGCACCGTCTGGAAAAAGACGGCGTACGGATAGAAAGCCCGCTGAATCGCGCGCGAGGACGACAGGAACACGGCAAAAGCGATGCCGCCGATCGCGCTCAGCGCGAAGCCGATCACCGCTCCCGCCGACGTCTTCAGCAGCGCCGCGAACAGTTCCGGCCAGTCGTGGATCATCGTCTGCAAAACGGCGCTCGGCGGCGGCACCAGAAACGCCGGAACGAATCCCGCGCGCACCAGCCATTCGAGCGCGAGCGTGACGACGAGGAAGGGAATCGCAGCGGGCAAGGCTTTTCGCATGGTCAGCCCTCCTCCTCCATGGCGCCGAGCAGCGCCTGCATTTCGACTGCAAGCTGCGGACTGAGCCGCAGGTCGTTGTCCCGCGCGCGCGGCAGATCGAGCCGGCGGTCGAGCTTGATGCCGCAACCGCGGCGCGTCAGCACCACCGCGCGGTCGGCGAGAAACGCCGCTTCGGTGATCGAATGCGTCACGAAGATCACGGTCATGCCGCGTTCGATCCAGAGGTCGCGCAGCCGGACGTCCAGACGAAAACGCGTGATCTCATCCAGCGCGGCGAAAGGTTCATCGAGCAGCAGCAAACGCGGTTTGGTCACCAGCGCGCGGGCCAGCGAGACGCGCATCCGCATGCCGCCGGAGAGCTGCGCCGGGTAGAGCGATTCCGCGTCGGCGAGTCCGACTTCGGCGAGCGTCGCGCGGGCGCGCGCCGTGCGTTCGGCGGCGTCCACGCCCATCAGTTCGAGCGGCAGCGCGGCATTCTCCAGCACGGTGCGCCACGGCAGCAGGTGGGCCTCCTGAAAGACGAAGGCATTCTGGAAGCGCAGGTCGGGCGGAGTAATTTGGAGCGTGCCCGAATCGGGCGGAGTCAGCCCGGCAACGATTCGCAGCAAGGTGGATTTTCCGCAGCCGGACGGGCCGAGGATGGCGAGGAATTCCCCCGCCGCGATGTCGAGCGAGAGGTTGTCGATAACGGTCAGATCGCCAAACGTGCGGCGGATGTTTTGCAGACGCAGTGCGACGCCAGCTTCAGTCACTTCTACGAGGGTATCTCAGCGGCTCCGATTCAGGCCGGGTTTGTGCAGGTTGAGTTTGTGAAGGCCGGGTTTGTGAAGGTTGAGTTTGCAGCGGTTGGGTTTGCGTTGGTCTGGTTTGCGTTGGTCTGGTTTGCGTCGGCGTTGAGATAAGCAAGGCGCATGCGAAGCGTCTCGTAGGCGCGGAACATCAGGGCTTTCACGGCGGACGGCGTGCAGCCGAGCACTTTGGCGATCTGCGCGTAATCCATCTCTTCGTACTTGTGCATGATGACGGCGGCGCGCTGCTTGGCCGGCAGGCCGCGCACGGCCCGGCGAATTTGCGCCGCCAGCGAATCCCGCAACAGGCACTCTTCGACCAGCAGCGACTGGTCGCGCGCTTCGCGGCGTAAACGTTCCCCATCTTCGAAATCGAGGCTGACCAGATTCTGCGTCTGCTTCGTATCGCGGAAATGATTCAGCGCCACGTTGGTGGTGATGCGGTAGAGCCAGGTGGAGAACTTCGCCGTGGGCTCGTACTTTTGCCGGGACCGGTAGACGCGGATGTAGACGTCCTGCGCCAGTTCCTCGGCGATGGCGCGGTTCTGCACCATGCGGTTCAGGTACTGCACTACGACGTTGCGGTTGCGCTCCAGCAGCAGACGGAAGCTGTCGGCATCATCGGCCTGCGCGCGAAGCATCAGAGCGGTGTCGAGATCGGCCGCCACGGGAACGGGACTGGCTGTCATATCGGTTGCTGTGTAGAGGACGGCCCGCGCGAAAACGGGTTTCGTTCTTTTCGGAATCGCCGCGCGAAGAATTCCCCGAACCGGAGATTGTATCAGGCGGGTTCGTTAAAGCCGGGCTCGCCGATAGCCGTGTCGCAACACGCCGTGTCGTTAAAAGCCGGGCTCGCTGAAAGCCAGCTGGATGCGCTGCCAGCTCACCGCGAGATCTTCGGGAAGGATGCGCGTCTCGCCAATCGTGGTCATGAAGTTGGCGTCGGCGATCCAGCGCGGCAGCACATGCATGTGAATGTGTCCGGCCACGCCCGCGCCCGCCGCCTCGCCGAGATTCATACCGAGATTCACTCCGTCCGGCCTGTAGAGCCGCCGCAGAATCCTGTCCGCGCGGCGCGTCAGGGCCATCAGTTCATTGGCCGCCTCTTCGCTGATCGCGCCGAGATCGCTTGTGTGCTGGCACGGAACCACCATGACGTGGCCGCTGGTGTACGGGTAGCGGTTCAGCACCACAAAGTTGTGGACGCCGCGGAAGACGATCAGGTTCTGCTCGTCGGCGGTCTCCGCGCACATCGCGCAGAAGATGCAGCCCTCCGGCTTGTGACTCTGGGTCACATACCGATAGCGCCAGGGACTCCAGATGTGATCCACGGAATTTCTGACCGGGGGATGGGAGCTTACCGCTTAAACGGCGGGCGGGGCAGGGGAGCCGGAATCTTCCGCGGCGGACGCACCGCCAACGTTGACGACATCCTTCAGCTCTTTGCTGGGCTTAAAGTACGGAATCTTCTTGGCCGGCACTTCCACACGGGCACCGGTTTTCGGATTGCGTCCGACGCGTGAATCGCGCTGCCGCGTGCGGAAACTGCCGAATCCGCGAATTTCAATCTTGTCGCCACCGCGAAGCGACCGCACGATGCTGTCGAAGATCGCTTCCACGATGACTTCGGATTCCTTGCGGGTCATTTCGACGACGCGGGAAACCTCTTCAATCAGATCGGCCTTGGTCATCTGTTACCTTTCTCGATTCTGCCAAATAACACAGTATAAAGCAATTACAGGAGCCAAAAGAATATTTCAGCAAACTCCCCGCCGCCCGGCGCAGGCTAGCGCTCGCCGCGGGGCAGGATTTCTTCAAGACCGGACGACGCGGCGGCGGCGCGCTTTTGGTACTCATCCAGCCGGCCGCGCTCCTGGCTGTCTGCGAGTTCTGTCTGCAGCGCCGTGATGCTCAGACCGATCTTGCGTTCGGCCTCGTTCATCTTGATGATTTTAAAGTCGATATCCTGGCCCGGCTGCAGCGGCGCAGGGTCGGATTTGCGGCCCGACCAGCCCGGCACTTCCGAGAAATGACACAGGCCCTCGACGCCCTCGGCCAGTTCCACAAACGCGCCGAAACCGGAGAGCCGGAGCACCTTGCCGTGCGCCACGTCATTCACGTTGTGGTTTTGGAAGAACTGTTCCCATGCGTCCGGCTGCAGCTGTTTGATTCCCAGCGAAAGGCGCTTGTGCGGCGCATCGATGGAAAGGATCACCGCCTGCACGATCGATCCCTTGCGGAGGATCTCGCCCGGATGCTTCACCCGTCGCGTCCAGGACAGATCGGAGATGTGAACCAGCCCGTCCACGCCCTCTTCGATCTCGATGAAGGCGCCGAATTCCGTCATGTTCCGCACCCGGCCTTCCACCACCGAGCCGACGCTGTAGCGCTGTTCGACGGTCGTCCACGGGTTCACTTCCAGCTGCCGGAGGCTGAGCGAGATCCGGCGATCCTGAACCTTGACCTCAAGCACCACCGTCTCCACATGGTCGCCCGGTTTGACGAGCTTGGTCGGGTGCTTCATGCGCCGCGACCAGGTCATCTCACTGATGTGGATCAAGCCTTCGACGCCACCTTCAATTTCGACAAACGCACCGTAGTCGGTGACGCTGACCACGCGGCCTTCGACGCGGGTGCCGGGCGGAAAGCGCTCGACAACGCCCTCCCACGGGTCTGGCAGCAACTGCTTGATGCCGAGCGAGACGCGCTGGCGCTCGCCGTCATACTTCAGGACGATGACCTGAACCTCCTGGCCGACCTGCAGCAACTCAGACGGGTGCGAGACGCGTCCATAGGACATGTCCGTCACGTGCAGCAGGCCGTCCACGCCGCCGAGATCGATGAACACCCCGTATTCGGTCAGATTCTTCACCGTGCCGGTCAGGACCGCGCCTTCGTGGATAGCCTCGATGGTGATCGTCTTCCGCTCATCCACCTCCTGCTGAACGGCCATCTTTCTCGAAACCACGGCATTGCCGCGCTTCCGGTTCAGCTTGACGAGGCGCACCGATATGGTTTGCCCCAGCCACTCGTCGGCGGAACGAACCTGCCGGATGTCGACCTGCGAGCCCGGCATGAAGGCGCGCACGCCGATATCGACCGACAGCCCGCCTTTGACCTTTTCGACCACCACGCCGGTGAGCGTCGCCTGCTGCTCCAGCGCTGCTTCGAGGTGGTCCCAGATGCGCAGCCTAGAGGCCTTTTCGTGGGAGAGGTGAACGTAGCCTTCCGTCGTGTGGCCGCTTTCGACCATCACTTCGACGATGTCGCCTGGCTGGACCGTGACCTTGCCCTGTGCGTCGGTGAAATGGGCGAGCGGCGCGATGCCGTCGGACTTGTAGCCGACGTCGATGAAAACGTTGCCTCCGGAGATCTTGAGGACGCGGCCTTCCAGAACCTCGTGCCGGGAAGGTGGCGCGAGATGGCTGTAATCCTCGAGAAGGTGTTGATACTCGTCCGGATCCACCGCGGCACCCTGCTGTTCCAGCGGTCCGGTCATTTCGTTATCCACCAACGCTCAGCTCTCCCCAGTGACCCGCACCGGCCCGATCCAGCAAAAACGTTCGGTCAAATCCGGCGTAAACGCCCTGCCCGATCCGGCGTAAACATCTTGCCCGATCCGATTCAAACGTCCGGCCCGTTCCGGCTTAAACGTCCGGCCCGTTCCGGCTTAAACGTCCGGAATGACACGAAACGGGATTTTCCAACTATAGGGAGCGACGAGGGCCCTTGTCAAACCTGCCGGAACGCCATGGTGGAGCCGCCCGGCCAGCGCGCCTGCCGGGCCGTTTTTAGCGGGCCGCTTCGACGAGTTGCCGGGGATAAATCTGGCGCATCACGGTAACGACCAGCGGGCCGTATTCGGGGTCCTGGTTGTAGTTCGCCAGTTTGCCTCGCAGCGACCTGCCCTTGTAGGCTCTGGCCTCGGCGAGGGAGCTGGCCACCTGATGAATCGCCTGATTGACGCTGGCAAAATTCATTTTGCCGTTATCCCAGCCGAATAAATTGTTGCCCCGCGAGGTCTTACCCGCGCCGGATTCCACGAATGCAAGGCTTGGCAACAACCGCCAGTCAAGCCCGTGGTTATCGGCTTCGGCGATGAATACGTCGGCAAAATCCTGTGCCGGACAGTTCTTTTCTTTTAAAAAGCTGCGGAGAATACCTCCCCGCGGATCCTGATTATTATGTACCGGAAGCTTGACTTCAGGCTGCACGGAGCCTGTTGCTATACCTAAGCCGAGAAAAGCTACCACCCCGGGCGGAAAAAATCGCCGCATGTTTGTCGTTCTCCTTTTTCAAAATCAAAAGTGGAACGGCCCTGGTGTTTGGACCGCGATTGCGTTGGGGGCGTGAGCCCTTATTGGTTATACGGTCATATCTGCCTGATTAGAATTATACCAGCATGTGGGCGTTTTCCGCCCGCAATCGGGCCGATAAACGATTTGAATTGTCTGTGGAAAAGTTAAAATACCGGGTTGACAATCGACGGGAGATTCGGGCGGAAATTCTTATCCCGAAGGTGCCGCGCGGGGGTATAGCGGTGAAACGCTTTATTCACAATCGGATAGGGAAGGTGCCGGTTGCCGCCCTGGGTGCTCGCAAAAACGAAGCCAAGCGGTCAACCGGCCAGAGATGGTGGAGGCGGGGGGAGTTGAACCCCCGTCCGGAAAAGCCCGAAATGAAGAGAACTACGTGCGTAGCAGGTTCTGTTTTTCTCGGTCAGCGCTTCAGAGCCGGCAAAACCACGCTGTACCCAGCCCGATTGATCTCGGATCTCGGCTCCGGACAGAAGCCTGCACCCTATCCCGCTGAATGACGCTCGCTGTCCAGCCCGCGGGCTGACTGGCAGGAGCGCGCTGACTTAGGTTTTAATTAAGCAGCGTATGCAAACTGCATGTTGTTGGCAGTTTTGTTTTTCCGATCGTTTTACGGGAGCTCGGAACCCGGCACGCCTCTTACATCGCGATTCAATCCCGTCGAAGCCGTTGCGCCCCCTTGCGCACCCTGAGGATAACACTTTCAGGACTCGTGCTTTAGATGGGGCGGGGCAGCGGAAGGTTTCATGACGCATCGAGCGCGCGGCAACACTTCTTCCACCTCGGGCCGCGCCGGAATTCGTCCGTCGAAATCGGATATCATCGACCAATGCGAATTCACCACTTCGTCGTTCTGTTCGCCCTGGCGAGCACCGCTGCGCAGGCGCAATGGCTCGCCTACCCCACGCCGGGGATTCCGCGCCTCAAA
>Ga0214192_1000256_pt1 | contig 33860 bp, 24 predicted proteins | sample TroBogEpilimnion_44_FD_153030 | JGI IMG/M metagenome (GOLD analysis project Ga0214192, IMG submission 153030) | Freshwater microbial communities from Trout Bog Lake, WI - 29JUL2008 epilimnion | ecosystem: Environmental > Aquatic > Freshwater > Lake > Epilimnion/Euphotic zone | place: Trout Bog... | reverse complement strand
TACAATATAGAACTTTAATTCCATACTCGGAATATTGTATTTTTATTACTTATCTTGTCAAAGATAAAAATACCGGTAAATTATTTTATCCTGTGTACAAAAACAAACTATTCGATATGTGGGTTGAGTATATTAATAAAGGCGACATGAGTAAAAAATTTAAAGACCCGTTTGACATTTCAAACAATAATAAAATTAAGATATCCCGAACCGTATATTTAGAAGAACAACCATAACATATGGGCGTTAAACAATGGGCACCAAATATGCACATTGAACAAGCATACAACAAAAAAATTTCTGCTCCTATCTGTAACTGTTGTAACGGTACACGAAAAAAAGAGGAAGATATAAAACCAGAAACTATGGTAAAATCAACGCACACGTCCGTAATAATAGATTTTGATGAGTTTATAATTAATTTTGATAAAAATTATATTAATATTACTTACACACCATATGTATATGATAAACCAGATTTAATGCATAACATTAGTACAGACGATTTTGACATTACAAGATGGAATTCACAATCACTTAATTCATTTAGATACGATGCTAAAACAGATGATGTCACGATAAATAACAAAGGAGGATGGATATTTGGAGATTCGTGGGAATTTTCAAAATCCGCCACCGTTCACAAAGGAAAATATTTTATGGAAGAAATAGAAAAAGAAAAAAATAAAACAGATTCATTTTATCAGCGGGAAAAAATTATACTTAAATATCCTAATTTTATAGATGACGAAACTTTGTGGACATCAAGTTGTTTTGGTAGTATAAGTTATTTAGAAAACTGGGATAAAGCAAAAGAGACTCAGACACATATAATTAATAAGTATTATATAAACGATGTAACAGTATATAACGAGAATGAAAAACTCAAAACAATTATTGGTGCAGTGAAAGGACTTTACGACAAAATTAAGTCTTTGTTCAATTTAGATTACGAATTTGACGGAGTCAGTATGTTGAGATTTGAAGATTTGACTAATCTTAAAGAAATTCATGACAATTTTGAAATGAGTTTATTACAAATTGAATCCTCAACTGAATTTAAAAATATTAAAGACATGTTACAAACAATTAAAATCACTGATTTGGGATATTCTGTTGACACATATCCCCCAAACATTAGAGCAATGTATGATTTATACTCGAACAATCCCTCAGATATTAAACATGTGATTATAAAACCAAAATATAGAGAATGGCAATTATTAACAAACATAGGCGGTTATATTGTTTGTTATTGTATGGCTAATAAAGAATATTTATTATCCCTTAGTAAAAAATGGTTTCCTGATCGAGAATTAGTAGAGTTTGAAGAATATAATAAATTTGAACTTGAAAAAGATGAATTATATGAAGATATGATTCATACAGAAATAATAGATATAACTAATACAAATGTTAAAGATATATTTGCAAAAATAAAAACTTTGGATAATTAATTATTTTTATTAGACAATTAAAAGTTTGTTTTATGTCACTCGCATTGTACGACTTTTAAAAATGTTTTAAAGTCGCGCAATTCAAAAACATGGTCCTTCAACACTGTATTTTTGCATTGTACGACTCAAAAATGTTTTTAAGTTGCGCTATGCAAGAGAATAAATTTTAAAGAATTGATTCTCTTGCATTGTAGAGTTCTTCTTTTAAATTCTCAAAAGTTTTTATTTGTAATCCTTCTCTTTTTTTATCTAAATGTTCTATTCTTAACCTTTCTTCAAATGTAAAATCTCTTTCTTCCTCTGATTCTGTTTCTGTTTCTGTTCCTGTTCCACTGTTAAGAACGTTATTAGTTTTCATGTTTTTGATGTTATTTTTAATTTTTAGTTCTTTCTCTTTTTCCATTATTTCGTCTCTCACTATTGACTCTCCGGACACGCCATCTATTAATTTTAATGAAACGTCGTTTATTTTAAGTTTTGTTTGTGTATCTTCTGACTTTTTTATGTTTTTATCGTCATTCCATTTCTTTACTATTTTACGAGTGTTTTTTAATATTTTTCCAAAAATATCATTTTTTACATTTTTAAATTTTTTATATACAAACTTTTGTCCATTATGCATCTTTACTATTTCTCTTGAATTATCAGTGATACAAATATTATTATTTTCTGGATATTCCTTATTCATATTTAGATAAGCCAACATATTTGATGCGATATTTCCTCCAGTGGATTTTAAATACATCTTCATAGCCTCAATTAAATTTATTTTACTAATGTCTTCTTCTCCGAACTGCACAATCTGAATGTTAGTAGTATTATTCAAAATAACGCCTTTATTTATCTGCTGATTGTTATTATTATTAATAATTTGAGGCTCATTATTTTTAGTTTTCTTGGTCTGAATTATTTTAATTTCGTTAATTTCCTTTTTAAGATTTACATTTTCATTTTCTAAGTTCTGATAATTGTTTTCTATTTTTTGATAATTTTGAATTATTAACTTCATGTCCTCTTTGAGTTTTTCTAGTTCATCGTAATTTCCTTTTGATTTACAACGACCATTCAAATGTCTTTGTAAATTATCTATTCTTGTAAATATTTTATCACAATATGTACAAACACAATTATTATTATTATTATTATTATTATTATTATTATTATTATTATTATTATTATTATTATTATTATTATTATTATTATTATTATTATTATTAGACGCCGGTTCTTTTATTAAAAAATCCATAAAATCGGAGGAAATCGGAGGAGAATTGGAGGATTTTGGAGGAACTATTAAATCGCTTTTATCACAGGGTTTCTTTTTATTTTCTGTATGTTCGACATAATGACATTTTTTATTAAAATTTTTATTACATTTAGGACAAATATAATTAACCATTATCAAGACGTTATATAATATAAATAATAAAATAATTTTATTTAAAATTAAAATTATTTTAACTCCAAAAAAAAGCCGGAAAAAGCCGGAAAAAGCCGGAAAAAGCCGGAAAAAGCCGGAAAAATCGGAGGATTAAAAAGCCGGAAATTTGTGTGTGTGTTGGAGGGTCAGAAAAACAATTATTATTTAGGATTTCTAAAACCAATCAAATTGTTGTATAAATTAAAAAAATATTTAAAAAATATTTTCTATAGTTAAGAACAACTTATATGTGCAAAAAATTAATAATTCGTTTTTTTAATATAAATAATATTTAAATAAAGAAGTAAATTATGTGTTTCCTAAGATAATTTCCTTATTTTTTATATAATTGTAAAAAATTATTCTTTATAAAATGATTAAAGGTTGTTTGATGTTTTATAAGTTGTATTGTACGACTTAAACTATTTTTAAAGTTGCATTGTAGAGTTCTTCTTTTAAATTTTCAAAAGTTTTTATTTGTAATCCTTCTCTTTTTTTATCTAAATGTTCTATTCTTAACCTTTCTTCAAATGTAAAGTCTCTTTCTTCCTCTGATTCTGTTTCCGTTTCTGTTCTCGTTTCACTGTTGAAAACGTTATTAGTTTTCATGTTTTTGATGTTATTTTTAATTTTTAATTCTTTCTCTTTTTCTATTATTTCGTCTCTCACTATTGACTCTCCAGACACACCATCTATTAGTTTTAACGAAACATCATTTATATTTAGTTTAGTTTGTATATCTTCTGACTTTTTAATATTTTTATCGTCGTTCCATTTCTTTACTATTTTACGAGTGTTTTTTAATATTTTTCCAAAAATATCATTTTTTACATTTTTAAATTTTTTATACACAAATTTCTGTCCATTGTGCATTTTTACTATTTCTCTTGAATTATCAGTAATACAAATGTTGTTATTTTCTGGATATTCCTTATTCATATTTAAGTAAGCTAACATATTTGACGCGATATTTCCACCAGTAGATTTTAAATACATCTTCATAGCCTCAGCCAGATTTATTTTACTGATATCTTCTTCTCCAAACTGGACAATCTGAATATTGGTAGTATTGTTTAAAATAACGCCTTTATTTATCTGCTGATTGTTATTATTATTAATGATTTGAGGCTCATTATTCTTATTTCCTACTTTTTGGCCATTCAACAAATCATTGTAGTTATCTTCTATTTTTTTATAATTGGTTTGTAAATTTTTATAGTTATCCATTAAAAATTTCATATCTTCTTTTAATTTTTCTAACTCGTCGTAATTTTCTTTTGATTTACAACGACCATTTAAATGTCTTTGTAAACTGTCAGGTCTAGCAAATATTTTTTCACAATGCATACAAACACAGTTATTTGCACTTGGCTTTGGTTCTTGTAATAAAATTTCTATAAAATCGGTGGGTTTTGGTGGAGAATTGGTGGGTTTTGGTGGAACTAATAAATCACTTTTGTCACAGGGTTTATTTTTATTTTCTGTATGTTCGACATAATGACATTTTTTATTAAAAATTTTATTGCATCTAGGACAAATATAATTGACCATTATCAAGACGTTATATAATATAAATAGTAAAATAATTTTAATTTTAAATAAAATATTTAAATATATTTATTAAAGCCTAAAAAAGCCGGAAAAAGCCGGAAAAAGCCGGAAAAAGCCGAAAAAACTGGTGGAATAAAAAGCCGTAAAAATGTGTGTGTGTTGGAGGGTCAGAAAAACAATATTTTTTTAGGATTTTTAAAACCAATCATATTGTTGTATAAATTAATAAAAAAAAATTAATAAAATATTTTCCAATAGTTAAGAACGACTTGTATGTGTGATAATAAATAATTTGTTTTTTAATATAAATGAGACGTAAATTATCCTTGGAAATACATAACTTACTTTTTTTTTACATAGGATAATTATAAAAAACTTATTCTTTATAAAACGATTATAGGTTTGTTTAACATTCTATAAGTTGCATTGTACAACTTTAAATCTTTTTAAAGTCGCGCAATTCAAGACTGTGTTACTTGCATTGTACAACTTTAAATCTTTTTAAAGTCGCGCAATTCAAGACTGTGTTACTTGCATTGTATGACTTAATCTTTTTGAATTGCGCGACGAAGAAAAATAATTTATTTAAATTATTTCTTTTGCATTGTACAGTTCTTCTTTTATATTTTCAAAAGTTTTTATTTGTAATCCTTCTCTTTTTTTATCTAAATGTTCAATTCTCAATCTTTCCTCAAATGTAAAGTCGCGTTCTTCTTCACTTTCTGAATTTTCTTGTTCGCCCTTATTAATCATGTCTTTCTTCATATCATCTTTATATTTTAATAATTTTTCCTTTTCTTTAATTTCCTCACGAACAATGTCTTCTCCTGATATGCCATCTATTAATTTCAATGATACTTCATTAATTTTCATTTTAGTTTTTATGTCCATAGTTTTTTTAATTGTTTTGTCTTTTTCATAATTATCCATTATTTTCATGGTATTTTTAACGACGTTTTTCATAATATCATTTTTAACATTTTTAAATTTTTTAGTTACGAATTTTGTTCCGTTGTGTATTTTAACTAATTCCCTCGATATGTCAGTAATGCAAATATTATGATTTTCAGGATATTTCGCATTTAAATTAATGTATTTTAACATGTTTGAAGCGATATTTCCTCCTGTTGAAAGCAGATATTGTTTCATTGCTTCAGGTAAGTTTAACTTACTAATGTCTTCTTGGCCAAACTGAACTATATTAATATTGTTTATTACTCCATTATTTATTTTGTTATTGTTATTATTATTTGTATTTGTATTGACAATGCCATTATTAATTTCATTGCCTTGGTTATTTTTAACTAGGTCCTGATAGTTTTTTTCTAAATTTTCATAGTTTGCCATCATTATGTTCATTTTTTCTTTTAATTTTTCTAGTTCGTCGTGATTTACCTTCGACTTGCAATATTGACTCTGGTGTCTTTGTAAATTATCAATCCTCGTAAAAAATTTATCGCAGTACATACATGTAATTTTATTATTATTATTATCATTATTCTCATCATTATGTATCTTTTTTTTTAATATTAAATCTATAATATCTTCTTTTAGTTCATATTTTTCCTCAATTTGTGAGGGAATTGTTAGGATTTGTGAGGATTTGTGAGGGATTTGTGAGGATTTGTGAGGAAGAATATTTATAGTTGGGTTACATGGTTTCTTTTTATTTTCTATATGGTAATCGTAATGACTTTTTTTTGTAAATTCTCTATTGCAATCTGGACAAATATGTAAAACCATATTTTAAGATGATATATAATATAAATACATAATTATTTTTTATATATTTTATAATTATTATCTATATATATAAAGCCAAAAAAAGCCAAAAAAAGCCAAAAAAAAAGCAAAAAAAGCCAAAAAAAAAGCAAAAAAAAGCCAAAAAAAAAGCAAAAAAAAGCCAAAAAAAAAAGCCAAAAAATTTGTGTGTGTGTTGGAGGGTCGGAAAAAACTATTATTTTTAAGAAATTAAAAAATCAATCTAATTCTTGTAAAAATACATTAAATATTTTTTTAAACATATTTTGAGATTTTTCAAAAATGTAATATAATAATAGTCATGTTATATTTTGTGTTGTTATTGTACGTTAATCATATTACCTTATCTATTTTGAAATAATTTTATAAATATGCTCTATAAAATACAATATAAAAAGTAAGCATGATTGCATTTAATATTTGTCATTTCTAAATATTTTAGGTTAATATGCGTATATATTTTTATATTAATCTATGAAAAATAAGGAAAATAAACTCTTTAACGCTCTTAAAAAATTTTATTTATTTAAGTATTATTTATGTAAAAAAATAATCCCTGAGAAATAAGAAAATTTAGATAGTTTATCATCTTAAATATTTTACAATTTTAAATACACATTTATAAAAACTATTTATTAACTTAGCTTTTATAAAGTTTACTTTAATAAATGGGGAAATAAAAAGTATATATGCCTACTAAATAGAAGTCATTAGTAGGCATATATACTTTTTATTTCCCCATTTAAGTATGATTTTAACATAAATATTATTTAAAAAAAAATATATATAAATAAAAATATATATTTTAAAGACCATTAAAGAAGTTATTTGCCTTATTTCTCAGGGATTCGTTTTATATTATACATTTATTATTGCTCTTGGTTAGACGTAAATATAATTTTTTATAGATTTTTTGTGAGTTATTCGCGTTGTAATTATATATATTTAGTAAGTAAACGTAAAAAAATTAATAGAACATAAAAAATGTTTTATTATAAAAAATAAATAATATGTATAATGAAAGTCAGCGATAGTCATTTTTTATTAACTACACAACAAATTTAACTCATCGATTGTTAATGCATTTATTAGTTTTTCTGTTTTGACTTCATTTGTAAATTTTGATAAAATCACAGCTCTTTTTAACTTTAATCCTAGTTCTTGGTCTAGTATTTTATAAATGTCGGATTTTTTTACAAATGATACAATTTCGTTAACAGTAAAATCCATTTTATTTTTATGTATTTTAAGGCAAAAATTTTCAAAATCATTACAAAAGTTTGTTATTTGTGTATCATCAATTCCACAACAATCAGTTAAAAAATCAGTTTTTGTATAGTTTGGATTATCGCAATATAATAAATAATTCATACATTCGGACACAAAACAAAATCTAATATCATTAACGTTTAAGTTGTAATAACCAAGTTTATCAAGAATTACCACGTTATCATTTTTTTTATCTTTATTTTCTGTTGTGCAATTTAATTCAATTGCGTCATCAATTGTTTTTCTTGAAGGATATAGTTTAAATATATTATAAAGAAATAACGCAAAAAAAAGTGTACATAGGAGAAACATTTATAATATTATTACTAATTATTTTTTTAAGCTATAATAAATTTCCAGGGGTCAGTTTTTGTTATATCGATATACATTGTACCATACAAATTAGCTTTAAAATGTTCTTCAAACTTTGGAAAAATTTTTTTAATTCTTGTGTCGTAAAAATCAATTAAGTACTTATAAAAAGATTCCACATTATTAATTTCTCCTTTTTTTGTAGTTTGTTCCGAAACATAAAATTGTTTTGTATTTGCTCTGACTTTATTAAAAAATAAATACTTAGTCTCTTTATTTAACCATCCACTCAATTTATATTGTTTTAGTCTTTTGTAAATATATAAATTAGTTTTACTAATGCTTTTTTCTGTCATTTTATCTATAATTAGTTCCATGACCAACGCAAAATATCTTAGATCTTGAGATATATTGCTATTTTTTACATTGTCCAATTCTTCACTCGTTTCAGAATAATGAATTCCGTGACTAGTTAAATCACATGATTCTTTGTTTGACGTACCACATTTATTTAGTTCACTGTCATCACATAAAATATCTGCTATTTTTTTAGTGTACATTTCGCCACAAGTAAAGTTTGCTCTTCCATAATCAATTATCACTGGTATATATTTTGTGTATACTGTAAACTGAATTGAATTTGTCGAATCTATTGAAGATTTATTATAATAATTTATTTTTACGTATAAATTATTGGGTACTGGTTTATAAATAATATTATCAAAATGCAAATCGTAATGTGTAAAATTGTTTTTTAATGTATTAAGCGCCGTATATATCTGAATAAAATAGCCCCATAGAATATAATCAAACATGTCACTTGTCTTTAATTTTGATTCTAATATCGTATTTTCTCTTAGTCCTTTTTCAATTAAAAATGTTATATCTCTATTGTCCGTAATTTCTTCAATTGCTATTCCGGAACAATCGTCTTCTGAAAATAATGTTTCTGTGTATCTACAGTTTAAATATAAATTTTGTTTTAATTGTTCATCGCTGAGTTTTTCATCTATAATTTTGATAATACCGTTATAATAATTCTGATTATCTAAATCATCGTGTACAAAATAGTAAAACGTATGTGCAAAATTAGGAAAATATATTTTAAATTCATTCGCGCATAAACTTGAACAATAATCGTAAAAAATATTATCAACCAGTGCTAAACTAGTCTTTTTTTTTAATTTGTAAATAAAACTAAATATGTTATCGCCCTCTTTAATAAAATTTTTATATATGCTACTGTTTGTTGCCTTATTGTTCATTTTTATTGGCTCTGATATTATGGCGCTGAATTTTTTCATATTATCATATTTTTCCAGAAATATTCTTTTTACAGAGTTATATCGAAAAAAGAATCTGTTATTTTCATTCGAAACCCACGGAACAGAATCGTAATCATCATAAACATGCAATTTTTTATTTGTAATGTAATTATTTAAATAGTTATTATTATAATTACTGTAAATATTACCTTGCAATATGTATTCCTCATCAATTAATTCTATACCTAGTCCCGTTATATGATTTGTTTTTATATATTTTTCAGGATTGAATACGGGTGAATCATTTTTTATTAAGTCTATTATGAACAAATGTAATAAATTATTATCGACGTATCTGACTTCTTTGTTGTTATATTTCAAATTGATTCCATTGTTGATAGATACTGCCTTTTTAATGTACTTTGTAAATTTATATTTATGAGATTCAATATCATCTATTAAACTAATCTCAAATGAAATATTAAACGTATTTATGTTTATTTTTTGATGCTCGAAAAACCCATCAATTTTTTCAAATGAACACAGAGAATATTCATCTTTATTAGTAACGGATTTTAATTGGACATTTAAATATAAGAGTTGATTAACAAAAAATATTTGTGAAAGGTTGTGTAAATCTAAAATTTCAGGTAAACAAACCACAATTAAATTATAATTTTCACCGTTAACATTTTCCACATAAAAATTATAATGTTCTGATTTTTTGTCGTAATGAGTAAAGGTAATAATTATCGATGCTTTGAGTGGTAAATTCAACTCGTCAAAAATTTTATTGTTCTGAAAAAATGTTTTAATAATTCTAATTTTTTCAAAATTGCTCAGTTTATTTTTGTAGAGGCTACTTATGTAAAAATCCTTGAATGTTTCATAGTTATAATTTAATATATTAAATAACTGATACCCTATGTTGGAGATAAATTTATCACCATCAATAAAAATTATATCTTTGTAATCGGGGCTGATATAGTTATGAAAAACCTTAGGATAAGAGATATTTAATGACGTAATTATTTCCGCGTATCTTGGCATTATTGTGCATAATAAGTCTACATTTCCCCCTTTTTGTTTTAATTCCATATATTTTTTTTTGTATTTTAAATATTTTTTTTCGTAATTATTCGACTGTTTATAATATAAACTCATTCATATTATATTCATATAAAAAAATTATGTTGTTGTTTATAAATAAGTTATATTATTATTTAACTTATTTTTAGTGTTTGGAAGATTTTTTGGAACTTTTTTTTGAAGATTTCTTAGAAGATTTCTTTGAAGATTTCTTTGAAGATTTCTTTGAAGTTTTTTTTGAAGATTTCTTTGAAGATTTTTTTCCTCCCACCATTGGTAATTTTGATTTCTTGGAAGTTTTTTTGGAACTCTTCAAACCTTTTTTAGAGGATTTTTTTGATTTTGATGCCGGTTTGGATACAGATGATTTAACGCGTTTTTTCGCTCCACCGTTCATAATTACGTTTTGTTCTTGATTTTCTTTGTGTGTAGCCAATTCCTGAGCAAAATTAAATCCGTACTCTTTTTCTGAATTATTAATCGACATTGTATATAATATTATATGTTATAATAAAAAATTAATTATAAAAATATCTCCAAGTCATTTTTGATGTTCAATACAATAAATATATGTCTTGATATGCAGAATCAATCGCAAACCCAATTAGTATGTGCCAAAATACATGCCCCCACGGAACATTGATTGGCGTCCATATATGGTCTGTAGTGAGTACAACAAATGCCAAAACTATTTTAAACCAAGACACTAATGTAATATATTCCAACAGATGATTATTATAGAGCAAATACATTATGGAAGATGCAATTGGTAACCAATCAATAAAAATTGTATATTTAAAATTCAACGCATGATGAATTCCACTGCAAAATCCCGCAAGTGTGAATAATGTGTAAAGTACTACTAATTCGTCGTAGTATAAATACAAATCTTCGTCCGCCAATCTCATAAATCCTATAACGACAAATACTAAATTAGAAATTGTGTTCCAAAACTCACAAATGAATCGCGTCGTCTTGTAGTGTGCTTCGTGTTTTCTCGCCCATTGTTTAACGACTGCAAAGTTCTTGGGCAATAAATCAATCATTATTTATATTCCTATGTATGGTCTATTTATTAAATAATTTCTAATAGTATTATTTTTCAATTTTTATTCAATATGATATAAGATGATTATACTCCTTATTTGTTATGAGAAACAAAGATTGTAGAATTGTTTACTATGTGAGCCATATCATAGATTAAAAATTGAAATAAAAATAGTTAAATCGATTTGATAGAAATTGTAAATAATTAAAAAAAATAGTATGGAAGACTACGATAAATCTCATATACAAACATTTACTGGGTATTATTTTAATGGAAGAACGATTGATTACATAATTGACAAAATTCAAGAATTAGTGAATAATAATAACATTGATGAACTTTTAAATTTTCAAATTCCTGTGGAAAAAATTCCTTTATTGGAAAGATGCGGATTTTCATCAACAATTCCTGTTGAAGTACCTCTGACAAAAATTAATAAAGACATTTGCGAAAAAATAGAAAATACAATTACTAAAATGCTCAATAATGACGTTTTTAAGAAAGGATGTTTGCTTGTACAATTTACAATCAATACTGATACGAGCAACTTTGAGATAACTTCGTTAAATCTTGGTAAAAATGACAGAATATTTAAGATGATGCAAAATGAGTTAAAAAGTATTGATAATAAATATTTTACTATTACTATTGATGTTGATTATGTGGAAATGAAAAATAGTGATTATAAAATAGTAAAAATTCCATTAAATAAATTGAGTTTTGAAAATTGTTTTTGTTTAAGTGAACTACTACAAAGACGTATTGACTCTTGGGAAAAAATTAAAAACTTAAACTTACAATCGAGACTGCTTGTAGATTCCGAAGAAAATAAAATTACAGTTTATATTGAACCTAAAACTGTATACAATTTTTCGAAAAAACCATCAACCAAAAATTATAACGACTATTAGACTGGTATTTTTATATTGAACTTATTCGCGAAAATGCCCAACACAATATACTAAAAAATTGAAAAAAATAATGTAACGTGGTATTCATTATATAAAAATCAATACAATACATAAATTTTAATAATGGTAGACACTTCAAACATTAACTATGGACAATATGTGGTTTCTGATGCAAATATGTGTGTAAATTTAGGAGTAGGACAACCAAGAAATGATTTACTTCCCTTAGAAGAATTTAATGAAGCTCTTGTGCAAATATCTAAAAAAACTAACTGCTCGCTTTTACAATACGGAAAAATAGACGGATATGACGATTTTAGACAGTGTCTGGCAGATTTTCTTTCTGTACAATACAAGTTCGAAGTGGACAAAAATGAATTATTGGTTACTAACGGTATAACCGGAGCATTATCAATGTTAATTTCATTATTTCAGGGAATTAACACAAAAATTGTTTGTGAAGATCCAACTTACTTTTTGGCATTGAATATTTTTAAAGATTTTGGCTTTAGCGATATTATAAAGATTAAAACCGATGAACAAGGTGTGTGTATCGAAGATTTGGATAAAATTCAAGTTAAACCCGATGAGACTTATTTGATGTATTTGATTCCTTTCAATCAAAATCCGTCAAGTGTAACTATTAGCGAGTCCAGAATTAAAAAATTAGTATCTTTTCTTGATTCTAATCCAAATTTTATAGTATTTTCGGATGAGGTGTATAATTTACTAAGTTTTGACGGAGTAGTAAACACACCTCTTTACAAATATCATCCCAATATTATTTCTATGAATTCATTTTCAAAAATATTTGCCCCTGCTTTGCGTTTGGGTTGGTTGTCTTGTTCTCCTACTTTTATGACTAAAATTAAAAACTCTGGTCAATTGGATTCATCTGGATGTGTTAACCCTATTTCATGTGCCATTATGCATGAGCTTATTGTGGGAGAAGCTCTGGAAAAATCAATTAATAAATGGAGACTTGTTTTAAAAACTAATTTTGAAATGTTGTATACTTTATTAATGGACAAAGTAGGAGAATATATTGTAGATATATCTAAACCATCAGGAGGTTATTTTATATGGTTAAAACTTAAATATAATACAGGAGAACTAAACAAAATTATGGAAAAGTATAAAATTAAGTTTCATCACGGGAAAAAATTTTCTAGTCAACCAGATGCAGAATACTGTCTTAGACTTAGTTTTTCTTGGTATATGAAAGATGATTATAGTATTTTTGTTGATAGATTCAAACTTATGTTAGACGATTTTAAAGAAAAATCTAAACCAAAAGTGCATATGCTAGGACATAGTGGAAAATTAGGTAAACTTATTGTAAACGATTTATCAAAATCTTCAACTTTGACATATGCTGGAGGTTTGGGTCGAGATATAAATTTAGATATGATTAATTTGGAATCTAACAATATTATAGTAGATGTTTCGTCTCCGGAAGGAACTGTTAGTCTTATTTCTAAATTAATGGAAAAAAATATTCATTTTCCAATAGTAATAGGTACTACCGGCAATCTACCCGTAGAACTCATTAAAGCATACTCTACAACTAGTCCAGTATTTGTATGTTCTAACTTTTCAATGGGTATTTCCCAGTTTAAGAAGATTCTTGACGTACTTGATAAAACTATGTGGAAAGCATCTATGACAGAAAAACATCATGTGCATAAAAAAGATGTACCTTCAGGAACAGCAAAAACATTAGTTAATCTTTATAATAAAGGCAGTGAATTTATAAAGTTGGAGGATGTCGTATCAATTAGAGAAGGTGAAATTGTTGGTGAACATGAGCTTGTTTTGGAAGGTTTTGGCGAAACATTAAAAATTTCACACATTGCAAACTCTCGTGAATTATTTGCCTCAGGATGTGTAAAGTTAATTGAAAGAATTGTTGCTAAAAAATTTGTAAATGGACTATACGATTACGAATCTGCTATGGAATAAATTATTTTTATAAATGCAAAATCCATGTGTTATTTTTGTATGGTTTGTATCCAGCCATATTATATATTTTTTCATAAGTGTAATAATATATTTCGCAATGAACATTCATTAACCAATACATAAATACACACAAAAAACTATCTTTCAGGGATGCATGTTTTTCAATAATGTCATTAAACACATCTCGATATTGATTTATTTCTGGAGTTTTATAAAGAATATTTTTTATATAAATTTTGCTCGTCAAAGTACTCAAGTATTTTTTTTGTTATTTTCGTATTTTTTTTTTGTTTTGAGCATCAGTCGGCACAAAACCAAATTTCTCATAGTAAGTATCACCATCTATTAACATTCTACTTATAACTAAATTTATTCTAAAATATCCATCTTTTTTATTTCCACAGTTGACATAGGAATCATCCAAAATTTGTAACTGTGATATTTTCAAATGTTTGCATATTTTCATAACAATGTTAATAATAAAAGTACCCATTTTATCAAAATCATCTTTAAATTTATCTCCGAACGTCTTCAATAAACATCCTCGTTGTTTTATTAAATCTGTCAATTGACATGTTTTATTTATCGTATCTATTTGTAATATTGCACAATTTGTTGATGTACTGTGAAAATTTAGAAAATAATATTCAATGCTACTTTCATCTCTTATTTTACGAACACATGCCGTAATTATTTCGCCTTTAACTGTAAACTCTGTCACTCTGGATTTACAATTATTTAAAACTGCATTGCTATTTAACTTTCCCCCAGAAAAAACGCGTTTATTAATTAATCTATTTAATTGTCTAGATGCAAAACATTTTTGCTCAAATGTCAAAGTAGGATTATACTTTTTATTTATATCTTTAAAATGTAAAAAAAGAGGATTCATATAGAATTAAGTTGTAGAAAAATATATGATTTTGTAAAATAAATGATGAAAATTTTTGCAAAATTATATTTATTATTGTTAAATTTTATATATAATTTGTGTATGTACTAATCAAATTTATTTTTTTTATAAGGACAAACCCTATTATATATAAATAAATTGATTTTGTCCTTATAGAACATAATCAATAATAAAAAAACATTTTTAAGAAGAATTATGTACTTATTATATAAATATACTAAACGTTATTATATAAATATACTAAACGTTATTTGATAAATATATAATAATGTAATAAATGCGTAAATATATAAAATTTAAATTATTTTATTAAAACGCCAAATAAACTTTTTTTAATAAAATAATTTAAATTTTAAAATATAATAATTAATATCAGTAAAAAATGCTTAATCCTTATGAAAATAAAATAACTGATAATATTTCTTTACATATGGGCAATGGTGCAAAAGATTCTTTAAAAAAGGAAAATATGAAATATAACTTCAAGTTTTATTATAAAATTAATAATTCTTATAAAAATTGTTCCGCTGGTTTTAATAAGATTAATGATTTTATAAAATTCATAAAGCCAGTACACAATAAATACTATATGTATGAATATATATTTGAAAATAAAAATTGTGTTCCTTATTTTGATTATGAATACGAATTAGAAAAGAAACCAAGTGATGAAAAATTACATTTGAATGTCCTTTCTATTAATAATTTTATAAAACAAGTATTTGATGAATTATTCAGTATCAAATTAAATGATAATAATATTATAATAACGAGTAGTCATGGTATTAAAAAAGATAAATTCAAAGTATCATTTCACATTATAATAGTTGGATTTTATTTGGAAAATAATTTAAGCTGTGAATATATTTATTATAAATTAAAAGAAAAAGATATTAATTTCGATGGTTCTGTATATTCTAAAGATAGAATGATGAGATGTGTTTTATCTTCTAAAGATTGGGATGATGGACGTACTTTAATGCCTATCGATAATAAAAAAATTACGATTAAAGATATTGAGTCTTATTTAATAACTAATACGAGCGAGAATTATGTAAAATTAAAATGCCCATTGAGTATTAAAAAGCAAGTAAATAATAAAAAATACGAAATAAAAAATACCAAACAAGAAACACCTGATGAAATAGGAAACTTAATTGAGGAAATTGTCAAAAAGAATTTTCACGAAGATTCTCGCTATATGAAATCTATCATTAAATATGAAAATATGACATTTTATGCTTTCAATTACACAAATAGAGATGACAAGTGTTTTACTGGATATCAACACGATAGAATTGGTTTTTATTGTTATTTGGATGGACAATCAAACGTGCTATTAAAATGTTTTTCTAATAATTGCAAAAATCATAAAAAAATAATCGGAAATTTATACAATGATAAAATAGATGATACAGTAATTGAGATTAATAGTAAATATTTAAATGAATGTGAGGAGTTTACGGAAAAATTGTATTCTTTCAAAAAGTCGTTAATAATTAAGAGCAATATGAATACAGGAAAAACTCAAATTGTTTGCGATTATATGGATAAAATTAAACCAAAACGTGTTTTATGGATATCAACTAGACAAACTTATTCTTATAACGTCTTGGAAAGAATTAAAAATTATAATTTTGTTAATTACCTTGATGATAAAAAAGACTTTATTCATAAAAATAGAATAATAGTTCAGTTGGAGTCATTACATTTATTAGAAAAATGCGATAATATTAAAATGTATGACTTGATTGTTTTGGATGAAATTGAAAGTATTTTATATCAATTTAATAGTTCGACTATTTATGAATATGGAGAGAATACATTTAATTTATTATATTTATTGTGTAAAGGTATTAATACTAAAATAATTATGATGGATGGAGATTTAAATAAACGAACTTTTGAATATGCGAAAGATATTAATAAAGAATGCGAGGTATTTATTAATAAATATGTACACAAAGAAATTGTATTAAAAATGACAGAAAACAAAGATTATTTTTTAAATACAATTGTTGATTCTTTGGACAAAAAACGCAAAGTTTGTATAATATCACTAACGACAAAATTAATGATACAATTAGAAAATATATTAAAAGAAAAGAAAATTAATTATTTAACACACACAAGTTACACAGATGATAAATTAAAGAAAGATTTAGCAAATGTAAATAATTTATGGATAAAATATGATGTAGTTTTATTTAGCCCTACTATTTCGGTTGGTGTCGATTTTACTAAAGAATATTTTGATGATATTTACGGAATTTGTAAGCCGAACGTTGCAAGTCCTCGCATATTTAAACAAATGTTAGGAAGAATTAGAAATATGAAAAATAGGGAAGTTTTGACTTACTACAGTAATGTTGATAAAAATTTAGATGGTAAACTATATAACTACCAGGAAATGATTAAATTTTTTAAATATTGTGATCCTGAATTAAAAACACATAAAAAATATAAATTAAATAAAAAAGATAACACTATTGAAATTGTCAGCGGATTTACTTTATATGATAGAATAATGATGCATAATAAAATAGAAGATATGAACAAGAATGTAGGTAATTTTATGACAGAACTAAATAATGTAACAAGAGACTCAAATTATAAATTATTATTTTTAGAAAAACAAAAAGAAGTTAAAAAAGCTCCTTTGCTCGATGAAGATGCTTTTAAAAAGAAAATAATGATGGCTAAAGATATAGACGTTGTAGTAAACGATAAAAAAATAAATAAAGACAATGATTTAGAAGATAATGACATAAAACAAAGTAAATTTTATTCTATCTATAAAAAAATATTAAAAAACGAAGCTGTTGAATCCGAAAAATTTTCGTTTGAAAAACATAAATTTCTTAAATTTTGGGGTTTAAAAGAAGTAGATGAAATGCACTTAGATATATATTTTAGGCAAGAGTTTGTATTAAATAGATTGTTAGCACTAATGGGAAAACCTGAAAGAGACGAAGAACATATAGACTATAATGTTGAACAAAAAATAGAAGTGATTAAAAATATAGTTACTACATTGGGATTTGATTTACAAAACTTTACGGCGCGTTCAACAACTGAAATTTTTCGTGAAAATTGTAAAAAATTGTTGTCGAAAACTAATAATTTTTGCAAAGATTATAATAATATAAGATTATTGTTTGAAAAGGACAAGCATGTTTTAAAAGAAGATTTAAAAGGATCGGCTCTAGTAAAATTATTAAATGGATTTTTAAATGATTTTGGATTGTTTGTGATATGCAAACAAACTACAAAAAAAGAGGGTAAAAAAGTCGTTACTGTGTATTATTATACACTTTGTGTTTTGAGTCATTTAATAAATTTTATATAAGGACAAAACCATACATATATATATAAATAGGGTTTGTCCTTATATAAATTTTTATAAAAAAATAATAAGTTTATTATGATGTTTACCCTCTAATATTTTCAACATACAAATATATTTTGGTTATTTACATCTGTAAATTCCCAATAACCGGCTTAATAATTGTTATTTTAAATACTATATGTAAACAATACGTATAATATAAAAAATTGATTTTTATTTATAAATATGTAAAAAATACTTAAAATAATAACAATATATTATATTATAAATGCCTATATACAAGTGCGAAAAATGCGATCAAGAATTTAAACAAAAAAGTGATTATACGAGACATGTCAATAAGAAATATCCATGTATAACACAAACAGAACTAAGTTCAAAACTAGAAAAAGTAAAAGAAAATATAAAGACGAAGATAGGTAATATTAAAGAAAATAACGATTCAGATAATTTTGAGAATGATTTGGAAAGGGATTTAGCTGAACTATCAAAGCCGGTAACAAAATTAATTGTGAAAGCCGAAACTACAAATAGTACAGATAATGAAAATGTTATTTCAAATAAAGAAGCACTTAAGGATAAAATTCATGAAATTCATAATTTTCTTCGTAATAATGGTGCTGGTTATGGTATGAATGCGTTGAAAGTTTTTAATATTTTGTATGGGCTAAAAAAAATAGAGGAAAATAAGTTATTAGATAAAATTAAATTAAAAAAGCCTGATTGTGCATTTTCTCATTTATTAGATTTGGCAAATAAAAATAAAGACGAAGAACTGACGGCATTAATTTATGGTTCTGTTTTGGATTCTATATCGACAAGTGAAATAAGAGAATTACTTTTTTACGAAATACCCAGAAACATAAAAAGTTCTAATTTTACTTATTTAATAAAAGAAATTAACAAAATTACAGAAATAGAAAAAAAATGTAATGTTTTATTATCTGGAAAGGTGTATGAGTATTTTATTGGACGCGACGAAACAGCAATTTCAGAACTTGGTGCATACTTTACGGATCGCCATATAGTTGATTACATATACAATGACTTAAAACTAGAATTAAATGAAGATTTTAGTGTAAAAACGATGTGTGACATGTTTGGTGGTTCTGGAGGTTTTACAACTGGCTATATTAATTATTTAAATAAAACATATCCAGATGAAATTAAATGGCAAACCGAGTTAAATAAAGTTTATCATTATGATATGAATGAAGACGTTATAAAATCTGCAGGATTAGAATTCTTTTGTTTGACTGGTGTAATGCCAAACATGAAAACGAATTTATTATATAAAAATTCTTTTGCAGATGAATTTGGTAATAAAAAATTTGATTTAATTATAACAAATCCACCGTACGGGGGAGACAAAAATAAACAATCAGACGCTCAACTTAAAAGAGATAAAGTAAAAGCTTATATTAAAGAAGAGCTAAAGACGTTGGAAGATGAAGATACTATTTCCCATAGAAAAAAACAATTAAAAGCTATCGAAGATGCGGAAAAACAAGAAAAAAAAGACGGCGATAAATCTAAGGTATCTTTGCCAATGTGTTCTCAGCGAATAAATAAATTTGCAGTTACTCACGGCAAATTGTCGGCCAATGATAAAGAAGCATGTTCCTTAATTTTAATGATGGATATGTTAAATAAAAATGGCACATGTGTTGGGGTATTAAAAGAAGGAGTATTTTTCAATAAAACTTATAAAGATTTACGCAAATGTCTAATAAATAATTTCAATGTCAAAAAAGTCGTATCTGTTCCTCAAGATCAATTTGAAAATACTTCTACCAAAACATCAATTATTACTTTTGAAAATACGGATAAAAAAACGGAACAAGTAGAATTTTATGATTTGTATGTTGAAAAATTTGAAGAAGATAAATTTGAAGAAATAAATAATAATATTATACTAACAGAAAATAAAGGCGATATTAAAAAAGTATCAGATGTATTGATTTCTACAGCTACTTTAGAAGAATTAAATGAAAATCCTATAAATTCTTTGAATGGTAAAGATTATAATAAAAAAGAAATAGTTTGCGGAAAAAATTATGAATTAAAAAAATTAGGTGATTTGTGCGAACTAAAAAGCGGAAAGGCAATAAAATCAACTGATAGGAATGGAACTTTATATCCGTATTATGCGGCGAATGGGATTAGTGGTTATGTTGATGAATATTTATTTGATGGAAATTATATTTTATGTGCACAAGACGGAAGTATAGGAGCAACACATTTAGTAAATGGAAAATTTTATCCAAGCAATCATGTTTGGATTTTAGAAATAAAAAGTGTAAACATACAGTATATATATACTTTTCTAAAATACATTATAAATTATGAAAAATATGTTTCTGGTTCAGTAATTCCAAAGTTGACTAAAGAAAATTTATCGAAAATTTTAATTCCCGTTCCAAAAACACAAGAAAAAATGAAATATTGGGTGGAACTGATATCAAAACAACATAATATTTTAACGACAAAACAAGCTAAAATTCTAGAATTAGAAACGCAAATAACAAATAAAATTCAGGACATTGCGGAAAATGAAGAATGTGATAAAATTAATTTTGATGATATGTGCGTAACAGTTAAAGGTAAACAGTTGTCAAAAGATAAATTTGTAGACGGACTATATCCTGTGATTGGAGGAGGAATAAGTCCAACAGGATATCACAATAAATATAATATGGAAAAAAATACAATTTTATGTTCGTCTTCTGGAGCTAACGCGGGATTCATAAATAAATATAATGTCGAAGTATGGGCAAGTGATTGTTTTTCGATTACGTCTAAAAGCAAAGACATTACAAATAATTGTTTATATTACTTACTAAAAAAAAAACAAGAAGAAATATTTAAATGTCAAACTGGTTCTGCACAACCACATGTCTATTCTAGCGATCTAAGTAAACATATAAGTTTTTTGATTCCCAAAAATAAAAAATCAATACAAAAACTAGAACCAACATTTGTAGAAATCGAAAAATTACAAGAAGAAGTCAAAAATGCTGAAACATTATATAATAAATACATCAAACAATTATCAGAAGAAGCAATTCCGACTGTTAAACAAACAATAAAAACTACAAAAACTGATAAATTTGAAGAAATTGATAATAGTCCGGATACTTCATTGTCAAGTGTTAAAAAAACGGTTAGATCAAATAAAAATATTGTTGTAGAAGAAACGGATGAAATATCACGAACGAGCAAAAGTACAAGTAAAAAATCAATTTAAAAAATAAAATAAATTAGCGTCTTTTTATACTAAATCCTAATTCTAAAGGAATATTTGTAAATTCTTCTTTTTCATAAAAATCTACGGGAGATTTGGGAAGGCATTTATATTTAGCACATGCATTGTCATAATCGTTTAAAGAATTAATATTTTTATTATGACAAAATATTTTCCATTCGTGTTTAGTTTTTATAAATTGTGTTGTATCCAAACCTAAAAAATCATACCAATTGTTCCACACGGCTTTTGATTTAAAATATTCATCAGCTTTATCAATATAGTTATCATGTTTTAATTTAATTTTGTATGTGACATATTCTTCTTTTGACTGAATTTTTAATTGTTTGTTTAATAGTTTAACATAATTATATTCATCTAAATTAGGATTGAGTGAATTTAGTATTTTACTATGTTTCAATTTTAATTTTATTTTATTTAGTTCGTTAATTTCATCATCTTTAATATTATAGTCGATGTCATCATTTTTTCCATCCTCATATAAATCATTTTTTTCATATTTTTTAATGCTTGAACAAATCATTTTTTGTTCAATAGTTTCATCGACATTTCTTAATTTTCTAATAATCATTCTAACTTTATTAAAACCAATTCCATCTTTAATTTTGTTTTCAACTTCCATGTACGGAATTATAATATATGATTTTTTGTTAGGGTTTGATTTTTCGAGTCTGTTAGGTCTAAGTGCGGTTTGAACAATTCTAATATCACTTTGCATATTTTCGCTGAACATAACGCCATTTAACTTGGGTAAATCGAATCCTTCTCCAAAAATATAAACACTTGAAATAATTCCATACTTCGAACTTTTGAATTTTTCAATTTCGTTATTTGGATCTTTTAAGTTAAGATTGATGACTTTATTAGAATGAAGAGCATTATGATAAAGGTCATGTTTTTTAATATTTAATATATTTTTTTCTAATATTAATTCAATGTATGAATTTATAATTTCAGAATTTTCTGTCGTGTTACAACATATTAGAATGTGTGTTAAATCTGAATATTTTTCAATACTTTTTAAAGATACAAAAGCAGACATAAATAATTCCCTGTTGTCGACATGTATACCAAGTTTTATAATAATTTCATTAATTTCTTTTTCAGAATTGGAAATGAGTAATAAATAATAATCAGTAATTTTTTTATTTTCGATTGCCCAATGAACTGTTTTTTCATCAATCAATTTACCAAATACTTTTTCATCATTCATCGAATAAATAGTTTTATTTGTTTTAGTTTCAACTACTTTTTCGGTTGCAGTCATAAATAATGTTTTTGTTGACTTAATTTTATGAAAATTTAAATATCCGATTGTTTCTTCATCGTATAGTCCAGTTAAATGATGTGATTCATCTCCAATTTTAAAATCAAACACAATATTGTCTTTAACTAATAAATTACACGATGTATATGTACTAATAATAAATTTTGTATCGGATAATTTTTTATTTAAAAAATTAATAATAGTTGATTGTTTGGTAGTAGAATTAATTTCATCGCCCCCGACGCACAATATATTATGTCTAACAGGATATATTTTTAATATTTCGTTTATAAATTGTTTTTGTAAAAATACACTAGGAACAGCAACTAGCACAGTTGAATAATTCATTTTTTTACATATTAATATACTCAATAAAGTTTTCCCCAATCCGCACGACCATAATAATTTACCAATTGTATTTTCTTCATAGAACAAAATAATTTTATTCAATACTTTAGCTTGATGATTATTCGGTTTAATAATCGATTTTTCATTTGTGTAGTTTTCTACAATTAATTTAATAAATTCTGGAAAAATCATATTAAATAATTCGCGTTTTTGATTATTTGGATTATCAAAAGTAAAATTAGTTTGTTGTAGTTCTTCCAGTGTAGTTTGTTCGTTATCTAATTTTTCAATAACTTTTTTAACGAATCTATTAAAAATATCTAAACAATAATCTATTTTTGTCATTAAACAAATTTTAAGTTCATTTGAATAGTTTAAATTGAGTTTGGGAAATGGGCAATTAGTATTTGTAACTTTCAAAATATTATCAATGTCAGTTTGTATGTTAATTGATAGAGGATTTTCCATAAAATAAATATAATCAATATTATATTTATATTAAATAATCAATTTTTTGTGAATCTGTGATAAATAAATGATTTCTCTTGCTTGATGCTCTTACAAATAGTGTTTATTTGCCCTTTTATTAAAGTAAACTGAATAAAAACAAATTATTAACATTGTTTTTATAAATGTGAAGTTGTAAATTATTCAAGATTATGTAAGATGGTTAATTTTTATAGATTATTTTGTTGTGTAAGTTCGTATGTATAATAATATTAGTCATCCTTTCAATCAAAAATCAAATTAAGTTTAATTGGTTTGAGATTTTTTTTTTTGTTCGATATATTTCTCCCATCTTTTTTTTAAATTATATTTTAAAGAATCGTTAATTTTAATGTTGGGTTTAGTATTAACAAAATTGATTACAGAACCGACAATATTTTTATCATTAGAATTAACGTCAATTCTCAATGTGTCCGGATTTATAGACCATAAATATTTATCAAATGTAATATGAAGACATGCATTAAGTAAAACTCCATTATTTAAATCATAATTACCTCCGTCTTCGACTGGCACAATATGACAAGCCTGACATTCGGTGCTTGCGAAATTAGAAACAATGCATCTTGAGTCTCTGTTAATTATATCATCTCTGAATTTTTGTTGTTCTGGTCGTAATTTTTGGTCACTAGTGGATTCATCAGCCCATTTATAAATATCAACAAATAAATTAAATAAGTGTTCATTATGTATTTCTATGTTTAACGTATTTTTATTATTATTAAAATATTCTTTTATATTGTTCATATACAGTATTAGTATATAGTTATACTTTTTTAAATCGAATATATATGTAGTATTATTATTTAAAAAAGTATAACTAATTTAAAAATATTACTACATCGACTCACACACGACTGCATTTTTTTATTATAATTTTGCACTAAAAAACATCACTTTCTTTTTATTTTTAATAACCACATATCTGAATTATATTCTTTATAACCACATAATACATATAGTGGTTTTATGATTTCTGCTACTAATTCACAATTTAATTTTTTATTGGACTTTGAAATTTTTTTATCTTTATCCATATCTATTAATTTTCTTATAAATGGAATATATTCTATTTTTTTTTTTGTTTAAAATAGAATCTCTGTGTGTTGATTTATAAAAATTATATAATATTTCATTATCTTCTTTTATTTCTAAAAATAAATCATCAAATGTTTTACTATTTATAATTTTAGGAGTTTCCATATGAATATTTTTATTATATTCAAACACCATGTTATCTGATTTCTTTTGTGGTAAAAAACCAAATTTTGCATAATATGGTATTGCATCTGTAATTGTTCTCATATATTTTAATTGTATTCCTATACTGTGACATCTTTTTACGGAATTATCCTGTGCTTGAATAATTTTAATGTGAGAAAAGGCTTCATTTGTCTTTACCAGTTCAATTAATATTTGAACTAAAATATCACCAGACTTAAATTTATGTATTGGATCATCACATTCTATATATTCAACATTATCGTGAATTATTAAATCTTGTAATTTTAACACATCAATACCAGTTTCTTTTGTATGAAAAGAAAAACACAAACATTTATTGTCTTCGTTTAAATTTAAAAAACACAATTGGTGTTGTGTATTATTTTTATTTAATGAGGTTAGTTTATCAAGATGATATATATATGTTTTGTTGTCTTTTAATTTTATAGAAAATGCATTTCCTCCGATTTGTTTTTTAAAATTTACTTTTTCTGAAACAGTTGTTAATTCTGCCTTGATTCCTAAATTATAAATACTTACAAAATCCCAGATATTTCTCAAAGCTTTATAGTTTGTATTTTCCATTCTATCGTCTTCATGATTATACAATTTATCATAAATAAATTTACGAATATCAACTATCATTATATATAATATTCATAAAAAAATATTACATTATAATATACTATAATATACAACAATATACAATAAATTCAACTTATTTTTAATATATGACAAATAAGTATTTTAATATTTGTTATGGTCTTTCATAATATTTAAATTGTTTTATCATTTGAGTTCCTGCGTTTATTAAGAGCATTATTTATGTCGAATTGCGTATGTGTTTTACATACAAAAATAAACGCTCATATCAATATAAATATAATTTTAGAGGTTATACGAATTTGTATCAATCATTCAAATATTTTATAAAAACGGATGGTCCATACGGTTTATATTCTAGTTCATCATATAGCGAATAATGTATTTTTTCCAATATGTAACAAATTACAGATTTTGTATAAGGATCGGGATTAACATTAAAAAATTCTTTAATAAAGTAACAAGCCGGTTTATCATTAAATTTATTAATTAGTGGAACAATATATTTTTCGTAGACAACCAACGCTTTTTTATTAGTAATTTTACTTCTGACCAGTTTGTCAATATCAATAGTATTTAATAATTTTTTTTTAGCAAAAATTTTTACATTATGCTTCAACACATCAACATCATAAAGATCTTTTGGAACAAAGCCATATTTTGCGTAATATGTTTCTCCTTTTATCAATGTACTTATATATTTTAAATTTAAACCGGAATGTTTGACAAAAGTATCATCCCATTCAATACTTGGATTTGGTTTATATGTTTTCATACATGCCAAAAAAGTATTGTCCGTCAATTCAATAAAATCAATATTTGGATCGCGTTTACATATTGAAATCATAATTAACATCATAATTTGACCAACTTTATATTCAAATTTACGATTTGCACATAACACACAATTATCAAAATCTCCGACACTTTGAACAAAAGCCGTTTTTTGTTGATAATCAAAATTAAGTACCGCACAATTAAGACTTTTTTCGTTAATATCATCCACAGAAACAAATTTAATACTGTGCGTATGACCTTTAATATCAGTGGCTTCACCGTGAACAAGTCTTGCAATAAATTTTAAATCACCCAGTTCAAATTCTTCCAATATTCCATCATTTAAAGTTTGAGTAGATTTATTTTTACCACCCCCGCTCAAAAAATCATTAAGTGTAAAATTTTTATTAACTTTTTTTTTAATTACAAAGTTAGAAAAACGCATTGGAGAAAAAAATGAAAGTAAATCTTGACGTTTTTTATTAGTGTAAGATTTTTCTATTAGTGACTGAAAAAAAGAAAACATATTTGACATATAATATTTACTTATATAAAAATAAAAATTATGTGTATGGCATGTTGTTAGCATATACTTGATTTTCTTTAGAACAATTTATTATGTTTTTTCTATGAGGTCCGGGTATTAATAATAAATTTACGTTAATAAAATTATAGGTTAACTTATTATTTTCAGTGTATTTAGATAATCCAACTGCAAAATTATTTTTGTCATAAAAATAGTTGAAATTAATTGTACTACCTATTGAACAGTTATAAACGTCATCTTTAATGTATAATCCGCCTTTGCCATTAGAACAAAAATTAGTGGAAGTTATATCTAGCCCAACATTTGTTTGTGCCATATAAACATTATTAACAGAGTCCGTCAATAAAATGCCATATTCACTATTAGAACTAACTATATTTTTAGTTATTACGGACGGTATTTGTGTACCGAATTTTATGTCATTTGCATTACCAGATATTTTTATTCCGTTTAAATTGTTTGGTAAGGATGTTTTACCTTCAGTATTCATTCCGACAATATTTTCAGTTATTAATATGTCGTTGGCATTGTCCTTAATATAAATACCATTTCCGTTATTTCCAGAAATGACGTTAGTGTTCATAATAATTCTGCTTGCGTTTGAATCTATTAAAAAACCGTTATTTTCATTTGGTAAAGCTGTTCCAAATGCTTGAAGTCCGCAAAATGTGTTAATTGTAGAAAAACCGTCAATATCGTCTGTTAAATAAATGCCATTTTCTTTATTTCCAGAAATAACGTTCCCTAAAGGAATTGGTCCACCCAACACAGTATTTTTAGAAGTGCCAGAAACAACAAGTCCATTGATATTAGGCGCACGAGTTTTATTATTTGCACCAATACCTAAAAAATTGCCTTGAATAGTACAATAATTAGATGAGTTTATTACGATACCGTCATTTTTGTTCCAACCAACAACATTATAAAAAATAAATGGATTTGTATCAACATCGCATCCTCCTACTAAGTTAAAACTTCCTTTGTTAATTTCTATTCCGTTATTGCAATTTCCAAAATTCAATAATCCAGTGTTATCAGTACCGACGAAATTGCCGTATATTTCGTTGTTAGAAGATTTAGAAAAATTTATTCCGCTATTTCGATTTCCGGAAATAACATTTCCTAATAACGGTCTTACAAAAACAGGAGTTTTTTTACCTTTGTTTCCAGTCGGGTCATTGGCTTTTTTTGCTTTATCTATAAACTTTTTCCCGCCTATAATATTGGAATTACTATTGGAAAAATAAATACCGTCATAATTTGGACATTTTTTATTACAGTTTTTGGACAAACCAATAATATTATTTTGTATTTGATTTTTTTCAGAGTTTATTAGGTATATTCCGTGGTTTTTATTAAATGAAATTATGTTTGAAAAGTATTTTTGTATGTTCTCAGGATTTGAGCCAATAGTGTTGTGGTTTGAGTTGTATAACAATATGCCATATTTATTCGAGGCTTTATTATCTGATGTGTCTATTCCAATCCAACAATTATCGATTTTGTTACCAGATGATTTATTTATTAAAATTCCGGATTTTTTTCCGTTTATTAAACACAAATTATTAATAATACAACCGTCAGTATTATATATTTCTAAAAGTGTATATTTTCCTATACCATCGATTGATATTGCGGGCGTTCCAGACAGAGACAAATTACCAAGAATTTCTGTCGGGTTTGTTATTTTTGGTAAATTCTTTTGTAAAAAAATTGTTCCGCTTATATCAAATTTTATTTTTGTTTTTGGATTTGAATTGGCATATTTAATTCCGTCCCTTAAACTACCAGTCCCATAATCTTTCAATGTATTGACCTTATAAACTTGCATGTATATATCATATTTTATAAAAAAATATGTGTGTTGTGGATAAAATATATATAATTTTTATTTTTATAGATTTTTTGGTTTTAATGTGGAATATTTATACTAAATATGATTATGATTAACATATTCAATGTGAAAAAATTATTAACTAATTATAAAAATGACTATTCACAAAAAAGCCATGTGAAATTGTGCGACTTTTTATATATGACTTATGCTTATTTTTTATTAGCACGCTTTGATACTTTCTTTTTGCTTTGTGTTTTAGGTTTTGCTCTGCTTAGTTTTTTACTAGATTTTTTACTTGATTTCTTGCTTGTTTTCTTACTGGATTTCTTGCTGGATTTCTTGCTGGATTTCTTACTGGATTTGGATGATTTTTTAGAAGTTTTGGAAGATTTTTTGCCACCTCCCATGACTGGTACCATCGTTCTTGTATCGCGCATATCAAAAACATCTACTTTGTTGTGTGCTGTTTGTTCAGCAGAAACGCCTCCGTCACCCTCAACTTCTGTTTTTATTCTTATTAAATATAAGTGTGTTCTGTCCAGAATAGTTTGAAATGTTGTGTCGTTTAATACTTCAACTGTTTTATTTTTTTTATCGGTTTCATTTTTGAAAAAAATAAAAAGGTGTGAACTTTGATCAAATAAATTTCCTTCACTGTCTTTCACTTGAAATGCTGGATTTTTGCAAAAGTTAATTATTGCTTCATAACTTACAACTGGAATCGCAACTGTGTTAATAGGTACATCTACACCATCTCTATTTACAGTGCATAATTCAAAAAATAAATTTTTTATTAATTATATTTTTATATATCTATCTATATATAAAAATATAATTAATAAAAATATTTTTATGCAAATCCCGCAACACTAATAATTTTCTCTTATAATAAAATTTATATAAAATTTTTGCACATAAACAATGCATCTGTGTCTGGTCCATAATAATTAGCAATAGTACCATAGCATGTCCAATTGTTTTTTTCATATGCTTTCTGAGCATTTTCATTTGACTTTTTAACATACAAATACATTGGCAAGTTACAATTTGCCGCATCTAATAACATTTGTGAAATATTTTTTCGTTGGTATTCCGGCAAAACCGCAATAGAAAAGACTTCTGTGACTAATTTAAATTTGTGTGTATCTAGTAATAATTTGATATTGGAAGAAATATTATTGCTGTCGTGTATAATCGTTGTTATATATCCGACAATTTTATCAAAATCAGTATCTATTGCTACATATGTAGAACCATATTCTGTTAGATAATTGATTGTCGCTACATCATATTGTTCTTTTTTTGAAAAACAGATGTGGTCTATATATTGTAAGACAGGAAGTTCTTCGTCAGTGAATTTTGATATAATTATCATAATATGGTTTTGATTATACCAGCCTTAATTTATGTGAGCCTATACTATAAATTTAGATAGTATAACAGCAAAATAAATTATCAATTTTATTTACTAGAAAAAATTGATTTTTACAATAAATGTTAACTAAATTATAAAAACATTAATATCAACCAATACTAAGTATAAATATGTCTTTTTATTTTCCGTCAGGAGTTTTTACCGTTCTTGTTACACCATTTAATCTTGATGAAACAATTGATTATGTTTCGTTGCGTGCCTGGTTTGATATTCAAGTTAAATCTAATGTTGCGGGACTAGTATTGATGGGAACTACATCAGAAAGTCCCACACTTTCACGCGATGAACAATTTGAAATTTTAAGTAAAGTTTCAGAATGGAATAAAGAATTAGAGCAACCAAAATATATTGTTCTCGGTTGCGGTGGAAATGATACGCGCGAAATGGTAACCTTTAGTAAAAAATGCGTATCGTTATGTAATGCATTCATGGTAACAGTTCCTGCTTATAACAAACCAACACAAAACGGTATTTACGAACATTACAAAGCATTTTGTACAGATTCGGAACTATGTTTAAAGCCGGTGATGATTTATAACGTTCCTTCCAGAACAGGACTAAACATGGAAGTTTCAACAATCAAAAGAGTATATGAAAATTTTTCAAATGTTGTTGCAATTAAAGAAGCTTCAGGTTCAATAAGTCAATTAATACAACTTAGAACTCAAGTTCCTACTCTAAAAGTATTTTCAGGGGATGATTTATTGATTTTGGATTTTTGTGTGGCTCACGGAGGTTGCGGAGTAATTTCAGTCGCAAGTAATGTAATTCCTGATTTGATGTGTAAAGTCTATGAAGGTTGTGCAGATGGAACGGCAACAAAATTATTCTATTCATTAAAACTTCCTGAGTTCATTAATGCGCTGTTCTGTGAAACTAACCCAATTCCAGTAAAATATTTGTTGTGTTATAACAGTACTTTTACAAATAATGTGTTAAGGTTACCAATGACTTCACTTAGCGAAAAATTACATGAACAGGTCGCAGAAGCATACAATACCACACTAGCATTGTATTATAGTAATTGTTTTAGTCATGGAGAAAAAATATAATTGCGTGTCGTTTTGAATAATGACCCGGCCTATAATTAAATAGTATTTTTTCGTGAAAGTATAATCAATGTATAATTTTTTTAGTAAAACTATAAACATATAAAGAATAATACCTTTAATTACACAAGTTAATAAACAATAAAAAATTAATCCCTGTGAAATAAGGATTTTAACATCTTATATCATCATAAATCTTTTACAAAATTAAATACATATTTTTTAAAACTATTTACTAACTTAGCTTTTATAAAGTTTACTTTAATAAATGGGCAAATAAAAAGTATATATGCCTACTAAATAGATTTCTATTTAGTAGGCATATATACTTTTTATTTGCCCATTTAAGTATAATTTTTTAACATAAATATAATTTTAATAAAAATTATATAAATAAAATTATATTTTTTAAGACCATTAAAGAAGTTAATTTCCTTATTTCTCATGGATTGATAAAAAATTGATTTTTTAATGATATGTTGACCATTTAATATTTAATATATTAAACAAAAATTAACTTAGTAATGCCGACCATTGTATTAAAATTTGGTGGTTCATCTCAATGCGAGCAAGGTTTAAACGTAATTTTAGCTAAGGTTAATGAATATTTGGAAAAAGATTATTCATTAATTTTTGTCATTTCTGCAGTCGGTAAAACCACTAATAATTTATACAGTATAGTTAGCGGGAAATATGAAGTATTTGATACAATATATAGGGAACACAAAAGTCTAAGTGATAAAATGGAAATTAATTTTAGTCCAATTGAATTAAAGTTATCGGAACTTAAAAATGAAATTGATAAATTAAAAGTTGTCGAAAAAATACTTGAAGACTGTGTGGACAATATAGAAGATGTTATTTATAACTTGAAACTAAAAATTATAAGTTTTGGTGAAGTATTGTCTAGCATGATTGTATATGAATATTTAAAAAAATATGTTGATGTTGAGTATTATGATGTCACGAAACTAATTAAAAATAAAAATATTTCTGGCTCAATCGATAAACAAACTTTAAACATGAAAGGAGAATTTTATTGTGATCCGGACGAAATAAAAAATATTAAAAATAAAATAAAACCTAAATCAATAATTGTTACTCAAGGTTTTATTGCTGGTACTTCTGATAATAAAATATGCATTTTGACAAGAAGTGGTAGTAATACAAGTGCTTCTCTCATAACTTCTGCCATGGATGCCGAAAGACTAGAAATTTGGACAGATGTGTCAGGACTATATACAAGTGACCCTAGAAAAATTACTAACACTAAAGTAATAAAACATGTAAATTATTCCGTTTGTCAGGAAGCTGCCGCAATGGGGTCGCAAATTATTCATCCATTTAGTATTAAGCCTTGCCAAGAAAAGTCTATTCCAATTCACATTAAAAATACATTTAAACCTGATGATATAGGAACTGTAATAACTGAAACGACTGATACTAAAAATGAAGTACACTTAATTTCTTGTCAAACGGACGTTACACTATTTCAAATTACGTCAATGGATATGTGGGAAGGTTATGGTTTCGTATATGACATTTTTAAGGCATTTAATGAAGAAAAAATCGATGTGAATATTATTACGACCTCGCAGTTTACTATTAGTACTACAACCAATGAAAAAAATCAAATAAAATTAAATAATTTAGTTGAAAAGTTAAAAGAAAAATATAACGTTAATATTGTGTACGATTGCGTAATTGTAAGTGTCGTGGCAAACGATGTTAAACATAATGAGGAAATACAAAAAGTACATAACTTAATATCTTTAAAAGAATCGATATATATGATTCATTTTGGAGCGAATAATTTGAGTCTGTCCTATGTAGTTAATAAAAACTATGGACTTGAATTAATGGAAACTTTGCATTCTAATCTAATTGTATAATTTCATTTTTCTCGTCATACACTTTGCAATCAAAAGGTATTTTTTTAAGTAAATTCACTTTTTCTATTGTAAAATAATTTATAACTAACTTTTCCAGTCCTATGGGCAAATTGTCCGTAAGTCTGCCACAATCATTTGAGCGAATTAAATTTCCATAAATAATCAATATTTTTACGCTTGGTGGTATGGTGTTAAATACTTCTGGATTTTGTGTAACTAATTCTAATTTTGTGAGTGATGTAGGTAAATTTATTAACATGTGTTTATAGTTATAACCAAGTGTCAAACTTATTAAAGTATTTGGCAAATCATCTTTTTCAAAAAATAAATTAAATTCTGTTCCGAAAACTAGTGTTTTTAACTTTTTTGGTAAAATTCCCTTTATAGAATGCTTAAATCGGTTGGTAAATTCTAAATATACTAAATTTTCAAATACATTGTCACGCAAAAAATTATGTATTTGAAAATCTGCAAGTTTGTTTATTATACATTTGTTGTCTTTAATTTTAAATTTATCATATGCATCTGTATCTTCAAAATACAAATGTGTAATTATGTTTCTTTCAAATTGTGATGGATAGTCCATAGATGAATATTCCTTTTTGTATTAAAAATTCCGTGCAAAATTATATAAAATTATATAAATTTTACGAAAAGAATGTCTTAATTTATAGTTGTATCTTCAGCACGAATTAAATTCAACTTTTTAACAATCTATGAGAAATAAGTAAAAAAGTATATAAGAAGCCTTATTATACTTAATTATACTCTATTATAACAATGATTACTTAATGTTATTACT
>Ga0214192_1000255_pt1 | contig 33907 bp, 32 predicted proteins | sample TroBogEpilimnion_44_FD_153030 | JGI IMG/M metagenome (GOLD analysis project Ga0214192, IMG submission 153030) | Freshwater microbial communities from Trout Bog Lake, WI - 29JUL2008 epilimnion | ecosystem: Environmental > Aquatic > Freshwater > Lake > Epilimnion/Euphotic zone | place: Trout Bog... | reverse complement strand
GGATTCTTATAGAAAAAACTTTATACCTAAATTTAAAATGGAGGATGACAAAGTGCAGCAAAAAAGTTAGTATGAAGTGGACTTCTCTTCTGGCGCAGGGGTGGACTAAAATACCTGGCGCACAACAATAATTGAGGAAAAATCCTTTAAGTCCTCTAAGGTCCTTACATTTTTTACCTTAATAGCATAAGACTCTTCAAACAAAAATGGTGCATCAAGTTGTAAAGCCATGCAATATTCTTGGGCTTCTTTATAAAATCCATTCTCAAGCAACTCTCTAGCCATATTATTTGCCCAGGAGTATGAGCCAAATAACCAGGCAAACGCCTGACCATGATAGAAATTTGTTACTTCTTTAATGGGTAATGAGACTATAGTTTTCTGATATACTACATTAAACATCGAGCTATTTAGACTCGAGTCAATGATTACACAATCCGATCGTTCTACAATCTTAAATTTCATTTTTTGGCATAAATAAGAAATTTTTGATAACAAATTTTGTTCGAAATCCAGTAGCGCAGGATTAGTTTGAATCAATGTTAAATCATTTTTAATTAGTTCTTGAAAATCCTTGTTCATCATAGACCAAGGTACCACATCAACGGTAAAAGGTAGATTTGATTCTTTTAAATCAAACTGCAAATTAAATATATCTAATTTTTTGTAGGTATCATCAAAGATGCATAAATCGAGATCTGAGAATTTTTTATGATTAAACTTAGTTTTTGAGCCATACGCATAGATTGTCAGAGGATATTTTTTAAAAATGCCTTTAAGTATCTCATAATCTTCAGAATCAACAGAAATCATTTTAGTTTCTCAAAATTTCCTAGCAATTTTTTAACTGATACCGAAAAACTCCCAAATATGTTAGACACCTGGTGGGCTACATCTTCATTATACGTATGTACCGTAAGATCTCTAATCTCAAGATACTCAAACCAAATTTTAGGATCAGTAATTAAACCAAATTTTGCCACTTTGCGAAAACAATCTTTAGGAGTATAAACCTCTTTTACTCCCTCTACTTCTAAAAGCTTTTTTATCATCTTCCAGCACATTTCATAAGTATATTCAAAAGCCTGAATTGCTCCCGCTCTTTTTTGCGGTTTTGATATATTACTTCTATATTCTTCAAATTGAGATTGAGCCTTAATTAAATTATCAATTTTAATGCCTCTAATCATGTTCATGAATTCTACCTCTTCATTTCTTTTCAATCATCATTGCATCACCATAGCTGAAAAAACGCATTTTATTATCTATAGCATATTTGTAAATATCTTTCATCTCTTCATAACCAGCAAATGCACAAACTAACATAAATAAAGTTGATTTTGGTAAATGAAAATTGGTAATAAGTACGTCTGCTATCTGAAACTTATAACCAGGCGTTATAAATATGCTAGTTTCTTTTGACCCGGCAAAGACAATATTATTTTCTGCGCAAGATTCTAATGTACGCATCGCAGTTGTACCAACAACAATCACCCTTCTACCATCTTTTTTAGCACTATTAATTTTATCAGCTGTTTCTTGTGATACCTCGCACCATTCTGAGTGCATTTTATGATCTGCAATATTTTCTGTCTTAACTGGTAAAAAAGTTCCAGCACCAACATGAAGAGTAACAAAAGCCATTTCAATATTTTTAGCGACTATTTTCTCTATCAAATCATGACTAAAATGGAGACCTGCTGTAGCTGCTGCAACCGACCCCTTTGGCTGACTATAAACATTTTGGTACCGCTGAGCATCTTCTTCTTTCGATTTAATTCTTTTTATATATTGAGGCAAAGGAACTTGACCATACTGATCAAGAAAATCAAATAAATCCAGTTCATTAAGACAAAATTCTATCTCAATCTCACCAAATTCGAGCTTCTTCTTTATTTTTAATTTATGCGTACCAAAATTAAAATCATCTCCTTCGTCCAATCTTCTGGAAGGACGGGCAAAGCCCAGCCATCTGTTATCTCCTATAGGTCTGTTCAAATTAATATTAATCTCTTTGTCATTTTTGTGGATGACTAATTTAGCATTAATGACTCTGCTATTATTAAAAACCAACAAATCCCCAGCTATAAGGTATTCCGGCAAATTATAAAAACCTACTATCTCATGGTTAGCAGCTGCTATAAGTAAATTAGAGTGCTCCCGAATACTCGTTGGTTCCTGAGCAATCAACGTTTCTGGTAGATCAAAATCAAAATCGGAAAGTTGCATAGTTATTTTTTATCATAAAGAAAAACCCGCCGCTCAAACTAAAAACGACGAGTTATAAATTAATTCACAATACCTCTAATAATTCAAGAGTTGAAATAGACAAAGTCAGATTTGAAAAAGAGCAAGGAGTGCCAAGCCGTGGAACGGAACCTACTAGAGTAGGTGAGCACCTCAAGGCCGATGGCAACGACGTAGCCAATTTTTCAAATCTAACGAGTATATCACTTAATCGAATTGATCAGTTCTTTCACGCTATTTACTGATTTTTTGAAATCAGCCTTTTCGGACTCGTTAAGCTTAATTTCAACAATTTTTTCAACCCCATTCTTACCAATAACAACTGGTACACCAACATAGATGTCTTCCTCACCATACTCACCATCTAAGTACGCAGCACATGGCATAATTTTGCGCTTATCAAACAGATAGCTCTTTGCCATCTCAATTGCTGAAACCGCAGGAGCATAGAATGCAGAACCAGTTTCTAAAAGCGCTACAATCTCTCCACCCCCGTTGCGCGTACGCTCAACAATAGCATCAATTTTACTTTGTGTACTCCAGCCCATTTTAATCATATCAGGCACTGGGATACCGCTAATTGTTGAATAACGAATCAACGGCACCATTGTGTCCCCATGACCGCCTAGTACAAAACTATTCACGTTTTCAACAGAAATTTTAAACTCTTCAGCTAAAAAACAATTAAACCGAGCCGAATCAAGAACTCCCGCCATACCAACAACCTTTTGAGGAGGTAACCCACTCTCTTTTTGCATTACATATACCATTGCATCTAGAGGATTAGTGATTACAATTACAAAGGCTTTAGGCGCATATTGTTTAATACCTTGTGCTACCGTCTTGATAACCCCAGTATTTATGGCAACCAAATCATCGCGACTCATTCCAGGTTTTCTTGCAATACCAGCTGTAACAATCACAACATCTGCCCCAGTAATGTCTTTGTAGTCATCCGTACCTATAATTGAGCAGTCTGAATTATCAATGGTTGCAGATTGAGCAATATCAAGAGCTTTACCTTTAGCCTTGCCTCCCGATAGATCAAATAATACAACATCCCCAAGATTTTCTCGCGAAGCAATATGAGCTAATGTCCCCCCAATATTACCACCACCAACTAATGCAATTTTTGGCCGTTTTATCATAATATCTTCCTCAAAAAATTTTGTTTCTTTATGAATTCATTGTGTTAAAAAAATCAGTGTTAGTTTTTGTCTCTTTAAATTTTCCAAGCAAGAATTCCATGGCATCGACTGTACCCATTGGGTTAATAATACGTCTCAGCACCCACATTTTCGACAATATCGAACGATCAACCAGCAATTCCTCTTTTCTAGTTCCTGATTTCGTAATATCAATGGCAGGATACACTCTTTTATCTGCAATTTTACGATCAAGTACGATTTCAGAGTTACCAGTTCCTTTAAACTCTTCAAAAATAACTTCATCCATTCTTGAACCAGTTTCAATTAATGCAGTGGCAACAATTGTCAGCGAACCTCCATTCTCAATATTACGAGCCGCTCCAAAAAATCTTTTCGGCCTTTGAAGAGCATTCGCATCCACGCCGCCGGTAAGTACTTTTCCTGACGATGGTACAACAGTATTGTACGCTCTGGCAAGTCTAGTTATCGAGTCTAATAGTATCACAACATCTCTCTTATGTTCAACTAGACGTTTTGCCTTTTCTATTACCATTTCAGCGAGTTGAACGTGCCTTGCTGCCGGTTCATCGAAGGTAGAACTAACTACTTCTCCCTTTACAGAACGTTGCATATCTGTTACCTCTTCTGGTCTCTCGTCAATTAGCAGAACTATGAGATACACTTCAGGATTATTCGTCGTAATCGCATGAGCAATATTTTGCAATAAAACCGTCTTACCTGTTCTTGGTGGGGCAACGATTAAAGCCCTTTGTCCCTTGCCCATTGGGGCGACCATTTCAATTGTTCTTGTGCTATAATCTTTATTTTCATTCTCCACTTCCAGCATTAGTTTTTGATCTGGATAGAGAGGGGTTAAATTGTCAAAATGTACTCTATGATACGCCTTCTCGTTATCCTCAAAATTAACTTTATTAACTTTCAAAAGAGCAAAATAACGTTCACCAGATTTAGGTGCCCGGATCTGTCCTTCAACAGTATCTCCCTTCTTTAAACCAAAACGACGAATTTGACTAGGTGAGACATAAATATCATCAGGACCAGCTAAATAGTTTGCATCTGGTGATCTTAGAAAGCCAAAACCATCTGGCAAAATCTCAAGTACCCCTTCGCCAGAAATCTGCCCTCCCTGTTCAACAATTTTCTTTAAAACGGAAAAAACTAATTCTTGCTTTAGCAACGAACTTACATTCTCAATTCCGAGCGATTCAGCTTCAGCCTGAAGCTCTTCTGGCGCCTTTTTCTTAAGTTGCTTTAAAGTAACTTTAATACCATTACTTTCCTTAGTTTCGTTGGCTAATTCATCCTGATATAGCTCATCATTGTCAATGATCTCAGATTGCTTTGTTTTTTGAGAAGGTCTATCAGATTTCTTTTGGATTTCTTTTCTTTGTTTAGTCATTAAATTATACTTTAAAAATTAAAATTAGGATTATTATTGAAGAATGTTCGAGCAAACGTACAAAACAAGCTGGAGTTGACAAGATGAAGCTGACTATAAACATTTTAGGGGAATAGGCAAAACGTCGAAACCGCTATGCCCAAGCTTGATGCACAGAGTATCAGTGATCATCCATCTTGTCAAGTCATAAGTACTTGTCCTGTAGGTAATCAATGAATATACCCGGTTGCACTGAGTCATAACCCGTAGACGCTTTGAGTAAATCAGCCGAAGATTTGCTACTTCCATATTGTCTTAAATTATCATTCAAATATTTATTCAGGCTCTGGAAATTTCCTTTGTCCAACTCAGAGCCTATTTCCGAGTATTCATCTTTTGCTGAACGCATAAGCATACTAGCTATTATAGCCCCATTAGTATAAGAAGGAAAATATCCAAGCCAACCAGATGGCCAGTGGATATCTTGCATACATCCCTCACTATTTGCGTTGGGAATAATTCCTAAATATTGCTGCATTTTACTATTCCACAGCCCTGGCAGATCTTGTGCTTTCAAATTATCTTCTAGAATAGCTTTTTCAATTTCGAATCTTAAGATAATGTGCATCGGATACGTGACTTCATCAGCATCAACTCTGATAAAGCTAGGTTTTACTTTAGTTACTAATTTATATAAATTTTCCTCGGAATATTCTGGTCCAGAAAATGTAAAATGATCTCTTAGTAATTTGGCCAAAAATTGAGTGAATTCCCTAGAAGTTCCAGCCTGCATCTCCATAATCAAAGACTGGCTTTCGTGGAATGCCATACCAAGAGGCCCTCCAACCGGTTGATTACGGTACTGGGCAGGCAAATTTTGCTGATAAAGCCCATGCCCTGTCTCATGAATGACTCCAAACAAACTTGAGATAAAGTTATTTTCATCGTATCTTGTTGTCAATCTAACATCATCGTTTGAGCCAATACAAAACGGGTGGACTGACTTGTCAAGCCGGCCCCGATCCATGTTAAACTCCATTACCTCCATTATTTTTAAACCAATAAGCTTCTGAGTCTCCTCATTTATTGGTTTTGAAAGCGGAATTATTTTTTCTCCCTTTTGCTTTTGGATTATTTTTTCAGTTAACTCTGGCAATTGCGCTTTTAAAACATTAAAAACATTACCAATTTCTAAGCTAGTCCTCCCGGGATCAAAGGAGTCAATTAACACGTCCATAGAGGATTTTTTTAGTTTTTGGGACTGAAGATCCGCAATTTTCCGAACAACATTGAATACTCTATCAAGGTGAGGGATCAGAGATTTAAAATCATTGTTCGCTCTTGCTTGACGCCAAGCAAACTCACTTGCGCTTGATGCTATGCTGAATTCGTGCTGGATATCTGAGCTAATGGCTGTTTCTCTATCGTAAGATTTTTTAGTAAGTGTTAGATTCGATTTTTGCCATTCATCTAAATAATCAACTTCGCCTTGAGAAGCCTCAATCAATTGACCAACTTTTTTGGAAGTACTCATCTCATGTACAACAGTGGAAAATGTTGCGATTTCTTCATTTCTGCTAGCTACTGATTCTTTTGGCAATCCAGTAGCTGCATCCCAATGAGCAAGCATACCGATATTGCGGATATGAGTGATTCTTGATAGTTCTTGCTCTAGTCGCTGATAATTTTCTATTTTTGATGGCATAATTTTTATGTAATTTTATAGATCAAAATATTTCACAAGATCTGCAGATGATAGCCCATTGCGCGCTGAACCATACATATCTCTGACAAGCTCACCATGATACATCATAATTGTCCGATCACCATATTCAAGAGCTTGAGTCATACTATGAGTAATCATTAAAGCTGTCAACTTGTGCTTTTTTACTATTTTATCAGTTAATTGCATAATGTTTTTGGCAATTTTGGGGTCAAGTGCAGCAGTGTGTTCATCTAGTAATAGTATTTTTGAACCAAGTAGCGTGGCCATAATCAAGCTAAGTGCTTGCCTTTGACCACCAGAAAGAGATGACACTTTATCCTTCAGCCTATCTTCAAGACCTATGTCAATGCTAGATAACGCTTCTTTAAAATGATCTCGCAAAGATTTATTTAAACAACTAGATAAACCGCGCTTAACACCACGTTTATGAGCTATCGCCATATTTTCTTCAATTGTTAGGTCTGCAAACGTTCCTATCATCGGATCTTGAAATACACGAGATACCATAGCAGAACGATTTTCCACTGACATGCTTGTTACGTCTAGTTTATCAATAAAAACTTTACCACTGGTGGGCGTTATGTTTCCTGAGAGCACATTCATAAGTGTTGACTTGCCAGCTCCATTACCGCCTATAATAGTAACGAATTGTCCATCCATTACTTTAAGATTAATGGACTTCAGAACATGGTTTTCTATTTTTGTTCCTTTATTAAACACCACATCTATCGCCTGCAGTTCTATCATATTACTCTCACACTTCTTTTCTTTTTTAACTTACTTGCAATCATAGTGAGTGCAACAAGCAAAGCTGTAATCAGGTTTAAATCAGAAGCTTCCAATCCAATATCATGTGCATTAAGAGCAAAAGCTATTACAATACGATATAATATTGACCCTATAGCACACGTAGCTAAGCCTACCCAAATCCTCTCTGGATGCAATAATGCATCTCCAATAATTACAGACGCCAATCCAACAATAATTGTTCCCATACCCATAGAAATATCAGCAAAACCTTGAGACTGAGCAAAAAGCGATCCAGCAAGCGCCACTATCGCATTACTAATACTAAGTGCCACAATTTTCATCAAACCAACTTTTATACCATACGCAGTGCTGACTTTTGGGTTAATACCAATTGCTCTGACAGCCAACCCAAACTCAGAAGCAAAAAACCTTGCAAGAATAATAACCATCCCGATTGTTACAACCAATATTGTTATTATTATTGACCAATTTTTAAATACGGTAGCAGAATCGATAATAGCAATATTTGGCCGCCCCATAATCCTAAGATTAATTGAATATAAAGCCGTCATAGTCAGTATTCCTGCCAAAAGACCAAGTATTTCCCACCTAACATTTAAATAGCCAGTTATCATGCCCGCTAAACTTCCTGCAAAAATAGCAGCAATCGTTGCAAGATATGGATCATATCCAGCAAAAATCATTGCTGAACTCACCGCTGCTCCAAGTGTAAAACTGCCATCAACAGTTAAATCAGGAAAGTCTATTACCTTAAAAGTTATATAAACACCAATTGCCACTAGCGAATAAATAAGACCTATTTCAATTGCTCCCAATAGCTGAAGTTGATTCATCACTTCTCTCCCAATTTTATATTTTCTGGTATCACAATACCAAGTTCTTTAAGTACTGCATCATTGACTTTTAACTCCTTGATATTCGTATTTTGTATATTTTTTTCAAGTTTTTTACCCTCGATTAGATCGGCAATCATATTGCCCAGCTGCTCCCCACTTCTGAAATAATTGGTGCCAAAGGCCAACATTACCCCTTGTTCTACTAGAGTTGGGTCATTCGCAATAAGAGGGATCTTATTAGCACGGCTCATACTTACCATACTTGCAAGCGCCGATACCACAGTGTTATCTTGCGGGATATAAATCAGATCTACTTCGCCAATAAGTTTATTAAATGCGTTCTTAATATCATTGGAATTGGTGATCGCTATTTTTTTGAGAGTAATTTTTCTATCTAGGAGCATTTTCTCAAGTCTTTCAACAGTTCTAACCGAATTTATCTCACCATAATTAAATATAACTCCTATATTTTTTATATCAGGAACAATCTGCCTTATCTTCTCAATTAACTCTTCTATTGGAGGGTTATCAGCTATTCCAATTACATCGTCATGATTTGTTAGATTTATGGCCTCAGGATCGCTAACAGCTAAGAATGCCAATATTGAACTATCTGTCTTAGCCTTCATAATAACTTGAGCCGAGGGAGTGGCAATTGCTACCATAAATTCTGGCTTAACTGAAGCTTGATGCTTGGCAATCTGCGCACTATTACCAATATTACCCTGGGCATTAGCCATAATAATCTTTGCTTTATTTGGCAAAATACCTCTTTCTTCCAAACCTTTAACTAAGCCATTATATGAAGCATCTAAGGCAACATGTGATACAAATTGGTTAACTGTAATTGTAGTTTTATTTTCTGCACTACTAAAGTTTATTTGCCCTAGTATTGTTAAAAGCATTACAATAAAAAATCTTTTTTTCATTTTTCTCCTACTATTATATCCGTTTTAATACCAAGCAATTCATCTGGTACTACTATCCCCATAGAATCTGCTGTTATTTTGTTAATAAAAATTTGTACTTTCTCAGGCTTGCCGACATTGACCATATTCTCTCCTTTAAGAACGCGGGCTAATATTTTACCTGCAGTCCTTCCAACTTCATATTGAGTATAGCCAATACATGCCAAAACCCCTTGCTTTACTGAATCGGGATCACTCGAGAATACTGGGATTTTATGCTGCCTTGATAACTGAACCAACTTTGGCATCGATGCAAATACTGTATTATCTGATGGAATATATATCACATCAACTTTACCAACAAGAGCACTAACGCTTTGTACTATTTGATTAGAGTTAGCCATGGGAGAATCTATATATTCTAGTTTGCCTTTAATAGCTTCCTTTAAAAGTTCAATAGTTTTTACAGAATTTGCCTCACCTGTATTATATAAAAAACCTATTTTCTTTGCTGAAGGAATCATTGATAAAATCAGAGATACTTCTTCCTCAATAAGAGGATAATCCATTGCACCACTTACGTCTTTTGTAGCAATTGCAAGATCTTGCACTAAACCAGCTGCAACAGGATCAGTAACTGAAGAGAAGATTACCGGAATACCTTTATTGCCAGCCGCCTTAACCACTGCTTGCGCAGATGGTGTAGATATAGGCACAATCGCATCTGGTTTGAGGGAAATAAATTGCTTGGCAATCATCAACGCATTAGCAATTGATGACTGAGCATTTTTTTCTATTACTTCTAAGTTTTCACCTATTTCAAAACCGTTTTCTTTAAGCGCATCAAGAATACCCTCTTTAGCTTGTTGCAAAGATGGGTGCTCAACAATCTCAGTAATAGCTATTAGCTTTTTTTGAGTTGCATAAGCACTATTTATAGTAAAAATTAGGCTGGTTAGTAGTAATGTTGAGATACGGAGCAAATTAAGCAGAATGCTTGTGCTAGCTAGATTAGATTTTGTATTAAGTCTGAGTGGTTCCATTTTGTTTTCCTATTCGTTTTATTGGTTATATTTTTTGTAAAATGACTGGCATACGCGCAGGAGCCATAAGGCATGAAAAATCGATAATATGAGCCAAAGCCCATAAATCGAGAAAACCCGAATAGGAAAGGGTTTTTAATCATGTCCAAATTAGTGGTCATTACAAAAGCATAAATTAATTTATAACCGCCCTTTAGCTTAACCTAAGTAAAGCATTTAGTCAAGTAGGGTAGATACTATAAGGAGATAACCCAAAGGCCATCATTATGTTTTATAATTTGCTTTTATTTATTGCTGTCAATAATATTAGCTTATTTATTCTCTATCTCATCCTGCATTTTATCTTTAACCAACTTACGGTAATGTTTCTTAATCAAAGAGAGGGAATACTCTCCCTCATATTCCGAATCAAGATTGGCAATTTTCTGTAAATAGAAATTCATCTGTTCCATCTCGTGATCTAGATGTTCAGACTTAGACTTTTTTAAAGAGCTTTCAATATCCATATCAGGATCGATATGCGACATGATCTCTTGTTTGGTATTGGAGATAAAAGACTTTATCTGCCTAATCTTTGCTAGAATTTTAGGAATATCTTCAGGTTTCATCACTAAAAGACTAATTATTACAATTAACAATAGTTCAAATAGAGACATGCAACTTTCTTTACATTAATTTATCAAATTCTTTATCTAGATTTACTGTAAAAATTATAAATTCAAAATATAATCTAACAGTTCTACCACACCTATATTTTTTATCAGTATTTGTTAACTACACTCGCCTATTTCATCATGTACATTATAGTCTCCTGACAGGTTTTTAACCATTGGAGAACCACACCTCTCTATATCAATTTTTTCAGAAAATGCATCCTCATCACGATCTTCTGATAAAAGTAACTTACGTAGATCGTCAATACTTTGTGAATCATCCTCTAAGTTTATCGGAAAAATCACACGTGCCTTATGTCCTAAATGATTCTTAGTTGTTACACGTCCATCTGTTAGATCTTCTATAGTCATTTTTGTACCGTACTTTATGATACGTTGCTGATGGTACAATTCAACATCTTTATCTACAAAGCTTCCCCCTTGTTTTATCAACTGCTTTATTATTGCTGGATTAGTATCAGCTGTCTTAAGTGCAAGACTCAGAGGGGTAATACCCGTGTTAGAAAGCTGATTAGGAAAAGCTCCCCCGCAAGCAACAACTCCACACCTTCTAGCTTGTTAGCATACACTGCGCAGTGCAATGGAGTAAATCCATCTGCTTCTCTAGATTGATTTACTAAGGTTGCATCTTTATTAATTAAACGATTTAACATTACGTAATCAAATTTTCTAATAACCCTAAATATTGCTACCTTGTCTGAAAAATGATGAGATTTCATCTTCTACCTATTCCATAATTGATTAAATTAAGAGTTATAGTAAGTTTAAACTCATTTATATTTATGTGTTAGGCACGAGGAACAAAATCTATACATGAAGGAACGAGTTAAGAGGAAGAGGAGAATAAAAGCATAGCAACAACCGTAAATCCCAATGCCTATAAACCCATAAATCACCACATAATAAACTTGTGTACAAGTTTATTATGTGTCCAGACACGCTCACTAGTCAATAGTTTTTTCTAAACCAATTTCTTGTGTCTATATTTTGGATTCTTAGTATCTTCACCTACTATATTAATCATATAATTATGGTAATCCTCATAATTACCCTCAAACCACGTTGCACTTCCATCTTTATCATAGGAAATTATATGCGTGGCAATTCTATCTAAGAACCAGCGATCGTGGCTAATGACAAATACACAGCCAGCAAAATCAAGTATGGCATCTTCAAGAGCTCTTAGCGTGTCCACATCTAAATCATTTGACGGTTCATCAAGTAAAATGACATTGGCTCCTTCTTTAAGTAACTTTGCCAAATGCACCCTATTACGTTCACCACCAGAGAGTTGCCCAACTTTCTTTTGTTGCTGAGCTCCTTTAAAATTAAAAGCCGAGCAATAAGCTCTACTTTTTATAGATATATCCCCCAGCTCAAGAACTTCTAGCCCTTCGGAGATTTCTTCCCAAACATTTTTATTATCATCTAAATGATCGCGCGACTGATCAACATACCCAAGCTTAACAGTGTCACCAATATTAATTCTGCCACCGTCTGGTTTTAACTTACCAGTAATCATATTAAATAATGTTGACTTACCTGCACCATTAGGACCTACAATTCCTACAATAGCTCCGCGCGGAACCCGAAAGTTAAAATCTGTTAACAATGATCTATCACCAAATTTCTTAGATAAATTTTCTACCTCAATAACCAATTCACCAAGCCTAGGGCCATTTGGAATAATTATTTGAGCAGTACCGTTACTAGCATCTCGATTTTTGTTAAGCAATTCTTGATAAGCATTAATTCTAGCTTTACTCTTAGCCTGCCTAGCTTTTGGTGATTGTTGGACCCACTCTAGCTCTCGCTTAAGATGCTTGGAACGATCACTTTCTTCTTTTTCTTCAAGCGATAATTTCTCTTGTTTTTGCTTCAACCAAGCAGAATAATTTGAATGCCACGGCACACATTTTCCGTGATCAATTTCTAAAATCCACTCTGCAACATTATCCAAAAAATAACGATCGTGAGTAATTGCAACAACGGTTCCTTTGTACTCTTTCAAGAAGTTTTCAAGCCAAGATACTGACTCAGCATCAAGATGGTTAGTTGGCTCATCAAGTAAGAGCATGCCAGGCCTTTCCAAAAGCAACTTACAGAGTGCAACTCTCCTTTTTTCACCACCAGAAATCTTTGTAACGTCAGCATCTTTTGGAGGGCAACGAAGCGCACTCATCGCCATTTCAATTTCTCTTTCAATGCTCCAACCATCACAAGCATCTATTTTTTCTTGCAAATCAGCTTGTTTGATCAGAAGATCATTCATCTCATCATCCGTCATTTCTTCAGCAAATTTAGAGCTTACTTCATTAAACTCATCAATGAGTGCCTTTTTTTCTGCTAGCCCATCCATAATATTCTCAAAAACATTTTTGCTAGGATCCAAATGAGGTTCCTGCGATAAATGCCCAATTTTTACTCCATCAGCAACAAAAGCCTCACCTTCATATTCCTTATCTAACCCAGCCATTATCTTCAATAATGTCGACTTACCAGCACCGTTATGACCTATTATTCCTATTTTCGCTCCAGGTAAAAAAGATAACCAAGTTTCCTTAAGAATCTGCTTACCATTAATTGACTTACTCAAGCCTTTCATTACATATACATACTGATATGACATTATTTTTCCTTATAAATTGAATTAAATTTTCATCCCAGACTTTGCCCAGTCTTGATTAAACTTCTCAAGCCCCTTACTGGTAAGGTCATGCTCAACTAGCTGAGATAGTATTTTCGCTGAGACAGTCACCACATCTGCTCCACATAATGCAGCTTCAAACACATGCTCCGTGCTTCTTATCGAAGCCGCAAGTATTTTAGTTTTAAAATCATAATTGTTATAAATATTTCGAATATCAGAAATTAATTGAATTCCATCCTCACCCACGTCTTCGAGCCTACCAATAAAAGGAGAAATATAAGTAGCTCCACTTTTTGCAGCTAGTAATGCTTGGTTTGGAGAAAAACACAAAGTCATATTTACCTTAGCTCCACTATCCCGAAAATATTTACAAGCTCTAAGTCCATCCCAAGTCATAGGAAGCTTTACTACAATATTTGAGGCAATTTTTAGTATCTTGTTGCCTTCTTTAACCATTTCCTCAAAATCATTTGAAGCTACCTCAACGCTAATATCACCATTAATTAATTCACACATCGAATTTATCGTGTCATAAAAATCCATCTTAGAATTAGCCATTAGCGAAGGATTGGTTGTTATACCATCAACAACATTGTATATCCGATATTTTTTAATCTCCACGAGATCCACGCTATCTAAAAATATTTCCATGATTAATTAAATTTAGTTAAAATTAAGTCAAGTTCTTCCAAGTTACTGTAATGAAGGCTTATTCTACCCCCATTCCAGGAATTTTCAACAACTACTTTTACTCCAAATTTTTCACTCAAAGATTGACCTAGTATCACTAAATCATCGTCAATCACTTTATCTTTTTCTTTCGTTACAGAATTATTAGCTTTTTCTTTCCTTTTTCTGTTGCTAACTAATTCTTCTACCTGCCTTACATTCAAATCATTAGCTACTATCTTGGTCGCTATTTCTTCTGCGTTTTCAAGGCCAATTAAACACCTAGCATGACCCATACTTAGTTGACTGTTATTGATCATAAATTTTATTGATTCAGGTAGCTGATTTAGTCTTAATAAATTTGCTACATGACTACGACTTTTGCCAACAACTATAGCTAGCTCGCCTTGGCTATACCCATATTCCTTGATTAATTTTTGGAAACCTTCTGCCTCTTCAATAGCCGTTAATTCCTGACGCTGTATATTTTCAATTAAAGCTATTTCTAAAATTTCTTTTTCTGTTAAGTCTTTGATTATAACAGGAACTTGTCTTAATCCAGCAATTTTACAAGCTCTAAATCTTCTTTCACCAGCAATTATCTTATACTTACCAGACTGACTTTTATTTACTATAATTGGCTGAACTAACCCATGACTATTAATAGAATCAGCCAATTCTTTTATTTTTTCTTCATCAAAATATTTTCTTGGCTGATCTTCATTACATTCAATCAGCTCAAGGTCTATATTATTACTGGAAGTGATTATTTCAATTGGAGTTATTTCCTCATTAAGCAAAGAAGATAAACCTCTTCCAAGCGCTCTATTTCTCATAATTAAACCTTTGTATTTTATTTACTAACTACGCTGATACTACTTGATGAATACCTTGTTTCTCTCTTACCATCATTTCTTTTGCTAAATTAATATAAGCTTGAGACCCCGAACATTTATAATCATATATTATTGCCGCCTTTCCATGAGAAGGTGCTTCTGAAACCCTTACATTTCGCGGTATAGTTGTATTGAATACCATCTCTCCAAGACATGATCGTACATCACGTTCTACTTGCTCTGTCAACCTATTTCTTTTATCATACATAGTAAACAGCACTCCGCCAATTTTGATCTCAGGATTTAATCTTTTTTCTACAATTTCGATAGTTTTAAGCAAATGACTCAAACCTTCTAAGGAATAAAATTCACAAAGCATCGGAATAATAACTTCGTGACACGCCACGAGCGCGTTTAAAGTCAGCAAATTTAATGATGGCGGACAATCGATAATAATATAATCAAATCTATCTCGAATCGATTCTAAACAATTTTTTAGCACCATCTCTCGATCCACCCTATTAATCAAATCTATTTCAACAGCAGCAAGATTTGTATTTGAAGTAATAACTGATAATTTTGCAATTTCTGTATCTACGATGGCGTTTTCAATGGTCTCAAGCCCACAAAAAATATGATATGTAGTAATTTTTCTTCCTTCCTGCCTAATGCCAAGCCCACTGCTACTATTACCTTGCGAATCCAGATCAATAAGCAATACTTTTTTATTCATAACAGCAATGATTGTAGCCAAATTGACGGCAGTTGTGGTTTTACCCACCCCCCCTTTCTGATTAACAATAGCTACAATTTTAGCACTCATATGTTACGCGGCTTTACATTAGTAATTTCAAGAATTTTTCCATCAATGGAAGTGATGCTATCATGAATATTAACTTTAAACAACCAGTGTTTTCTAGCTCGTGCTATCTCTTCTTCATACGTTTTCCCTTTAAGTAAAAGAAATTTTTCTTTCACTTCTATGTTTCTACAGTAGTCAAATATGGAGCTCAAATCCGCGAAAGCCCGAGAAGTCACTACATCACAAGAAACAGCTGACAACGTTTCTATTCTGCTATTTTTGATCTCAATCGATTCAGAAGATATTTTTGAAGCTTGTAATAAAAATGCTGCCTTTCTTTTATCACTCTCAACTAATACCACTCTCTTTATGCCACAAATTGATAAAATAATTCCAGGCAGTCCAGCTCCCGAACCTAGATCTAGAAGTGATATATCTTTTTTTGCAATATACTTTAATAGTTGTATAGAATCTAACACATGTCGTTGTTCAACATCCTTCAGACTAAGCGGAGACACTAAGTTTATTTTTTTATTCCATTTAATTAATAAGTCAATATATTGCTGGAGCCTATCGTGCTTTTCACGTGAAACAAACTCACTGTTCAACATAATTTGTTTTTAGATAAATTAGTACTGCTGTCAAAGCAGCAGGAGTAACTCCTGAAATTCTGCGCGCGGCACCTAAGGTAGAAGGTTTATGAAATGCGAGTTTTTCTCTTATTTCATTCGATAGGCTATGAATAGATAAATAATCAAGATCTTCCGGAATTTTATAATTCTCCTCATCTTTGAATAACTTAATATCCATATCCTGCCTCTTTAAGTACGATGAGTATTTTGATTCAATGTACATGTAATTTAATGCTTTCGTATCCAAATTATTAATTTCTGGAAATATTTTTTTTGTTTCTTCTATACCAAAATTTGGGAGACCAATAACCTGATACGCCGTCTTTTTTGAACCATCTTGAGATACATTCACACCAAGGCTAGTTAATTGACTTGTTGTTATAGTCCTTGCGGTTAATACGCTTCTTACCTGTTCCAGCGTCTCTAATTTAGTCTCAAATATGCGTTTGCGCTGCGCGGAAATAATACCATACTCCATTCCCTTCGGGGTAAGCCTAATATCAGCATTATCCGCCCTAAGTGAGAGCCTATACTCAGACCTAGAAGTAAACATTCTATATGGTTCGGTAGTACCAAAATTAATTAAATCATCAATCATAACACCTATATACGCATCAGCTCTAGTAAGAATAAATTCTCCATTGCTAAGGGATAATGCTGCATTAATTCCAGCCACAAGACCCTGAGCCCCAGCTTCTTCATAACCAGTAGTGCCATTTATTTGACCAGCTAGAAACAGACCTTTTATTTTCTTAGTCTCAAGAGTGTGCTTCAGTTCTCTGGGATCCACAAAATCATATTCAATGGCATACCCTGGCCTTAGAATCTTGGCCTCTTCTAGGCCTATAATAGTTCTAATGAACTCTTCCTGAACATCTTCTGGTAACGAGGTGGATATTCCATTGGGATATATAGTAGTATCATTCAATCCTTCTGGCTCCAGAAAAATTTGATGGCTCTCTTTAGAACTAAATCTAACTATTTTATCTTCAATTGAAGGGCAATATCTTGGGCCTACACCAGTTATTTGACCGGAATACATCGCAGATTTCTTAAGATTGGCTCTTATGATATCATGAGTCTTTTTAGTAGTTTTTGTAATAAAACAATCAATCTGAGGCACCAAGATGCTATCCGTCATTTCTGAAAATGATCGAGGAATAACATCCCCAGGCTGCCTTTCAACTCTAGAATAATCTATTGTTGTTCCATCTATCCTAGCTGGAGTTCCTGTTTTTAATCTTCCAACTGCAAAATTTAGATTTTTAAGTGTATTTGATAAACCATAAGACGGGGCTTCGCCGACTCTGCCGGCTGGTATTGTTTTTTTCCCTATATGAATCATACCAGATAGGAATGTTCCCGTTGTAAGTACAACGCTCTTACATTCAATAATACCATGGATTTTTGTTATAACCGATTGAATTCTTCCATCTGCTATTTCTAAATCCTCTACTGAATCATATAGTATAGTTAAATTAGGATAAGTAGATAGCTCTAAACCCATCGCCGCTTTATACAAAGCCCTATCGGCTTGCGCTCGAGGTCCCCACACAGCTGGCCCCTTGCTTTCATTTAGCATTTTATAATGTATACCAGCTTTATCTATGACCCTTCCCATGAGCCCATCTAGAGCATCTATCTCTTTAACTAAAATCCCCTTTGCCACGCCTCCTATAGCTGGGTTACAGGACATTTCGCCGAGATTGTCTGGTTTAAGAGTAATCAGAATGGTATCAACACCAGAACGCGCTGAAGCTGCGGCAGCTTCAGCGCCAGCATGGCCGCCCCCTATAATTACTACACTATGTTTTTTTTTCACGTGAAAACTAATTACTCAACGATTTCTTCTTTAGAAAAAAAGAAATTTATCTCTCTCTCAGCACTCTCAGTGCTATCAGATCCATGAATGCTGTTTGCCTCAATATCCACAGCAAAATCCTTTCTTACAGTACCAGGCTTAGCCTCTGCAGGGTTCGTTGCTCCCATTATTTCTCTATTTTTAGTTACAGCATTCTCTCCCTTAAGCACTTGCAGAACTACCGGAGCAGAAGTCATGTAAGTAATTAAGCCAGAAAAAAACGACCTTTCTTTATGTTCGGCATAAAACTCTCTAGCTTGAGACTCTTCTAATCTAACCATTTTCTGAGCTACGATTTTGAGGCCAGCATTTTCCAAATAAGAATTAATTTTACCAATCAAGTTTCTTTTGGTAGCATCTGGTTTGATCATAGAGAAAGTATATTCAGTTGTCATATATAAACCTTTGTTAATTTTTTATTGATACTGTACTTATAAAGATTTTAAGTGTTTTTATCAAGTAGATTATGTACATTAAGCTTTTTTCTTCCAAGTGGTTGAGCCATCTGCTTTATCCTCAATTAATATACCGTTATCAAAGAGCTCATTTCTTATACTATCTGCTAACAGCCAGTTTTTTGATTCTTTAGCTAGCGCTCTCTCGCTTATTAATTGTTCTACCTTGTCAAGATTTACTTGGGAATAAAACCACTCCTTGCACGAAACATTCATTAATCCAATAAAGCGAGCACAATTGACCAACTTTGAAGAATATTGAACCTTTATATCCTCACCAGTTGACAAGTATATCTTTTTTGCATAATCGTTAATAATTTTTATTGCTTTATGAGTATTCATATCTTCAAGCAACGCGCTCATAAACTCATTGGTTATTTGACTTTCATCGTAAATAATTTTTATTTCCACAGATTCTATAGCTCTATACCAATAAGTAATCATTTGACCTGCATCACTTATCGCTTTATCGTTATAGTCAAGAGGCTTGCGATAATGATTACCAAGCAAAAACAATCTTGCTATATCGCCTCTTATTCCCTTATTAATTAAATCTTTTACAGTAGTGAAGTTTCCAAGAGATTTACTCATTTTCTCATGATTCACTGTTAAAAATCCGTTATGGACCCAAGTCTTTGCATATTCTGAACCTTTAAAAGCACAGCGACTTTGAGCAATTTCATTAGTATGATGGGGAAAAACTAGGTCAACTCCACCACCGTGAATATCAAAGGTTTCACCAAGGAATCTATGGCTCATAGCTGAGCATTCTATATGCCAACCAGGTCTACCTATGCCGAAAGGACTATTAAACTTTGCAGAAGCATCTTCTTCTATTTTAGCCGGTTTCCATAGAACAAAATCTCCAGGATTTTTTTTACCTTCGCTAGTTTCTATTCGAACAGAATCAAGCAACTCATCAAAAGATTGACCTGAAAGAACCGCATAGTCAATTGCTTTTGTAACATCAAAATACACATGATCAGCTGCTTTATAAGCAGCTCCATTAGCAAGAAGAAGATTTATTATATCGATCATATCCTCCACATGATCAGTTGCCTTTGGCTCGAAATTTGGCCTTAAACAGCCAAGGTAATCCATATCTTGATGAAAATATTCTGTAGTTTTCTTTGTAAGTTCTGCAATAGATAAGCCATCTTCTACAGCTTTATTGATTATTTTATCATCAATATCGGTTATATTTCGAACATATATGACGTGATTAGCACCAAAAAGTTTGATTAAAATACGATAAAGAATATCATAAACTACTACAGATCTTGCATTACCAATATGCGGATGATCATAAACAGTCGGTCCACAAACGTACATTTTAACCAGATTATCATCAATAGGCGTAAAGATTGCTCTTTTTTTTGTCAACGAATTAAATAATGATAGCTTCATACAGAATTATTAGGACTTAAACAAAATTTTGATTATTCTACATTATTAAATAGAAAAACCAAATTTATTTATGGAAAAAAGTAGTTACGATAATACAAGCTCTGTAGATAGAAATGTAGCTACCCAGATGATCACACTTGGTATTATTATTATTGTTGTCATAGTAACTCTAATATCCTTTATACATATTTATTCTAGCAAGAGAGAGCAGGTTTTAGAAGATTTACACACTGAATCAACACAATTGGAAACTGTAATTACTGACCACCTAAACTATTCTAGGCACTTTATAAATTTAATAGGAAATCATATTCAGAGCAATTATACGGACCTTAATTATATCAATAATACCCTTAAAAATCATTCTAAATCTCAATATTTTAATCTACTCTTTGGATGGAAAAAATATAGCTGGATAAACAGTAGTTTCTTTGAAACCGTAACTAATAGAGAGGGGATAGTTCTTAACCCTAAAAAACTGAACTACATTCAAGATTTAATAACAACTACTAAATTAAATGATAAAAACTGGAAAAATAGCATTGTTTTTTATAACAAAAGAAATTTTGCTAAAGCCAATAGTTTTAAAATAATTAATAATATTTCTGACAAAGTTACAAAAAAATATATAGGGTCTGTCATACTTAGTTGTGACATTGATACTATGATCAAAAACCTTAATGCTCGAAAGAAAAAACAAAATACAAACTTTATTATTTTAGACCAGAAACTTCAAATAGTCGCACAATCCAAACCAATAATACAGAATCTTATTAACGAAAACTTAGAATTTGAGGAGCATTTAAATTCAACATTACAAAAATTAGTACTAGAAAATGTTACTACTAATTTTTCTTATCTTGATATGTTAAATGGCTTAAATTACTTTGCGAAGCCCTTAACTGACCTACCTTTCATACTTGTAGTAAATATTGATAGTGAACTTATTAAGAAAGAAATAATCACTGATCTAGCAAAGAGTTTTATTTTAGTTTGTGTCTTTGCTTCTCTTTCTTTAGGAGCTATAACTTTTATATACAGAAGAGAAACCTTTTTACGAGCTAAAGCTGAAAGATCTTCTCTGGTAGCAGAAAGTGCTACTAAAGCAAAAACTAACTTCCTAGCATTCACTGCTCACGAAATCAGATCTCCTCTTAGTTTTATTCTTACCGGTTCAGAAATAATGACCAAAGAATTTCTGGGAAAACTCCCCACTCCATATAAAAAATACGCACAAGGAATATATGATAATTCTAAACTAATTCTAGATTTCATTACTGACATACTTGATGAAAATCAAATTATTGAAGGTAAATTCAAAATAATTAATGCTTTAACTAATGTCCAAGAGGTAATAAATGAAGCTATTCAAGTTAATTTAGCGAGGTTTAATACTAGGAGAGTTGAAATAATAACCGAGATAGAAGATAAACTGCCTCTTGTAATATGTGATAGAAGAAGAATATTACAAGTTCTAAATAATCTCATTTCAAATAGTATTAAATACTCTAAAGATGATACAACAATTACAATAACTGTCAAAATTGCTCATGAAGAAATGGTTATAACAGTTATGGATCAGGGAATTGGTATGAAAGAAAGTGATGTACCTATTGCTCTGAGCGCATACGGTACCCTCAGAGAACAAGATTATAACTCTTTAGGATCATATGGTCTTGGTCTCGCCATTGTTAAAATGCTCCTAGAAGCTCATGAAACTGAACTGATAATAAATAGCGTTGAGGGCAAGGGTACTACTGTTAAAATGATTTTTCCTAAGTACAAATTGGTTTATACTAAAGCTGCTCAAGAAAAAGAATCATTTTAAAGAATCATTATTATGGATAATTACAGGGAAGAATTTATTGCTAAAATTAAAAAAATACCCCTCTTTATACCTTTATTCACTACCTTGACTAGCGTATATGGATTTATTCTCCTTTATTCAGCAGCAGGGGGCCACATTGAACCGTGGGCATATAAACAAATTTTGATATTTTTGATATTTATGCCAATTTCTATATTAATTGCCATTATTGATTTGAGGATTATTTATAATTTTGCCTACACTTTCTACATTACTACATTACTTCTATTATTATTCGTTGAATTAATGGGTAAGTCCGTCATGGGCGCTACAAGGTGGTTAGACTTAGGTTTTTTTACAATTCAACCATCAGAACTAGTTAAAGTGTCTGTAGTAATGATGTTGGCAAAATTTTTCCATGAACAGAATAGCTCTAATGCCAGTGATTTTACGTTAATTCTACCATTAATAGCTTCGATTATTCCTATTGCCCTAGTAATAAAGCAGCCTGATCTTGGTACGGGGATAATTACCCTTATAGTAGTATGCTTCATGTTCTTTGCAGCGGGGGTAAAAAGAATATATTTTATTATATCTGGTATAGCTGGACTAGCGGCTATGCCGGCTATATGGTTTATGCTATATGATTATCAACGCAGTAGAATTCTAACATTCATAGATCCCGAGGCAGATCCCCTGGGCAAAGGCTATAATATTATTCAGTCAAAAATTGCTATTGGTTCTGGGGGGTTATTTGGCAAGGGTTTACTAAGCGGAACACAAGGCCCTCTTAGTTTCTTACCAGAATATGAAACTGATTTTATCTTTTCTTTTTTGACGGAAGAATTAGGATTTATTGGTGGAATCATGTTGCTAGTTTTATATTCCCTAATAATAATTAGCTCATTATCAGTAGCTATCAACTGCCGCTCAAAATTTGCTAAACTATTGACTATTGGTATTGTTACATTATTTTTCTGTCATATCTTTATAAATATTGCTATGGTTATGGGATTATTACCCGCTGTAGGCGTACCATTACCTTTAATATCCTACGGAAGAACAATGATGGTGTCCATGCTACTTGGCTTTGGTTTGATAATGAATGCAGCAGTTAATAGACACAAAAATCTCTGATACTACATTTATGTATAGATTTATCTCAAAACTGATTATCAATTTATTAGCTCTAGGCTATTTGTGGATAATTTTTATCTTACCTTTTCAGTGGTACAAAATCGGACCATTTGGCGAAATATTTCCAGCCTTCGATATAATAATAATCTACTATATCAGTACTTATCATTCTCTAAAATATTGGCAGTTATTTATTATTGGAATGGCAATAGATCAACTCCACGTACTACCACCAGGAACAAGCTCTCTTGCTTTTATACTTGGCAACATGGGCCTTAACTATTTTAGCAAATGGTTTTTAGTACGGAAGTATTTCACTAATTTAGCTGTATTTTGTGGATATAGTGCTTTTATTATCCTGATAAGATATCTCATTGTATCAATAAAGAGTACTTATCTTATTGAAGGATATGCTGCAATTTTTTATTTCCTAACAACTATTTTTTTCTACCCAATACTGTCTGCTCTAATAGAGAGATCGATAAACATATTAGGTCAAAATGCTAGATAAAAATGCTTCAGATAGACAAACAATGACCCGAAGAACTTTTGTGATCGGGGCAGGTAAGCTAGGGCTTCTTTTTTTATTAGCTGGTAAAATGTTCTATATACAGTTCATCAAGAAAGATGAATATAAAACTCTTTCAGATAATAATCGCATTAAAATGATTTTACTTTCTCCTACAAGAGGACAGATTTTTGATTCTAATGGTAGAATAATTGCAAAAAATAACACCTGTTTTCGCTTGTTACTTGATAGAAACGGTAACCCAAAATTTTCAGAAGAAATTGATCATTTAGTAAAAATATTAGAGCTTGATGATTATCAAATAGATGAAATCAAAAAGAGAGTTAGTAAGGGAGGATACCAAGTAGCGGCACTTGTTATAGACTCCCTAGAGTGGAATCAAGTTGCTGTAATCGAAGAAAGAAAAGCTGACTTTAAATCACTCTTCATTGATACTGGATTTGAAAGATTCTATCAATCTGGACTAGCTACCGCTCACTTAATTGGATATCTGGGGCGACCAAGAATAGGAGAAAATGAACCTACAAAATTAGCAGATGAAACGTTTAAAGTAGGAAAAAGTGGAATTGAAAAATTTTATGAAGAACATCTCCGAGGTGAATTTGGCTTTAAGAGAATAGAAGTAAATGCCTTGGGTAAATATGTAAGAGAATTAGGCAAAAATACAAGCAAGTCTGGCAATGATTTACACTTGAATATTGACTCCCAATTACAAGAAAGCGCCCTAAAGCACATGAGTACTCAAGGTTGTAGCGCAATAGTAATGGACTGTACCAACGGAAATGTGATAATTTGTGCTTCTACCCCATCCTTTGACCCGAATAAATTTAATAAACTTTCTAATCAATATTGGAATGATTTAATAAACGACCAATACAAACCCCTAATCGACAAAACCACTAACAGCTTATATCCCCCAGGATCAGTTTTTAAAATTATTACTGCATTAGCAGCACTTGAAGCGGGAATTGATCCTAACCATAAAATTATTTGTACTGGTGCTTCTGTTCTCGGGGGCAATAGCTTTCGATGCTCTAGAAGTCGCGGTCATGGAGCTCTTAACATGATTGATGCATTAAAATATTCCTGTAATAGCTATATATTTGCAGCCGCTCGGCAAACAGGTGCTGCTAAAATCATTGAAGTTGCAAGCAGATTTGGCCTGGGTAAACCCACTGGAATTGACCTACCAGGCGAACTTAGTGGATTTGTACCAACCGAGCACTGGAAAATGGAGAAATATGGCACTAAGTGGGGAGTAGGGGACACATTGAATCTCTCTATAGGACAAGGTTTTCTTCTTGCTACCCCAATGCAATTAGCCCGCTTAATTACAGCTATTGCTAGTAATGGCAAGTTATTTTCTCCCAAAATAGCTGTTGGTGATTTGAACTACACTCAACTAAACATTGAACAAAGTCATCTTGATATAATTAATACAGCTTTGTTCAATACTATGAACGCTCCTGGCGGTACAGGCTATTTGAGCAGAATAGATTATAAATCGATGCAGATGGCTGGTAAAACCGGTACGGCTCAAGTCCAAGCTAAGAAGAGCGCGGCTGATGACTTAAGCAGAGACAACATCGCATGGGGCAGTAGAAATCATGCAATATTTTCTGGTTATGCCCCGTTTAATAATCCTAAATATGCAATATCAATATATTTTGACCACGGTGGTGGTGGCGGAAGAGCTGCCGCACCAATTGCTAAAAAAATTATGCAAGATGTTTTGTTAAAGTATTTATAGATAAACTAAGTTTCTTATAAGAAACTATGTCCTGAATAAGCTCAATATTCTTTTTTTTAATTCTAATGCCTTGAATATATTACTACTTTAATAATATATTATTAAAGTAGTAATATATTCATTTATTAGGAAAATAAACTGTGTTAACGTTTATGTTATCAGTCTTAGATTGGTGATAATTAGAAGTTAAATGGGAAGGTATTTTATGAGCAAGAAAAAAATAACGCCAAAAGAAGTAAGCAACAGAACACAACAAGTTGTAGCTAAGAAAGAAGGAGCCACTAGGGTACTTACTCCTAGAGATGGCACATCTAATAAAGAGATGACGGAGAAAGAATTTTTATTAAAAAGAACAGAGGTTGCAATTAAGTTAATAACTAATAGTCTTGAAATACCTAATGCAAAACAACTGGAAAAAGTCGTACTTGAGATGAGCTCCATTGGTCTACCTAGAATAGAAAACTTTGTGGCCAAATTTGTTGCAAAATATCCTGATCCTATCTTTCAAAACCAAATATTTGATATAGTTTTACGTAAAATAGAAATTAGCGCTTCCCTAGAAAACTCAACTGTTTTCAAGAGCGAAGTATTACTTGCCAAAGCAAAAGCAATAATAACAATCAATTCAACAGAAGAACGAAACCAAATTAGGCTAGAGAACGCTACAGAAGCTTTAAATCTGCTTGAGAGCGCTAATGCTTTACAAAACCCTGAGATAGCTGGCTTGATTGAAGAAAGCATAAAGGCTCTCATTACTATGCACCTAAATCCTTTAGAGGCTTTTCAGCTTGCTAAAGACTCAGTTGAATTCAGAAAAACTCACTTAGATACTTATCATCCTTCGATTTTAGAAGCCTATATTACGACTGCTCAAGTCGGTCATAAAATTGATGTAAGAGCTATAAAAATTGAAGCACTAAACAAAGCTAATGCAGCATATAACATGGCATTACAACTTGGAAGTAAAACGCATGCAGCAGTGGCTCTTACATTTATGGCTAGTATCTATAAAGATTTTGGTGATGTTCAAAAATCTATTATATTATTAGAACAATCAGACCTTCTTAAGGAAGTTCTTAGGGACGAAGAATCCAAAGAAGAAGGTAGTAGAGTACCTGTAAAATCACCTCATGCTTTTGAAGTAATTAAAAAACATGGAGTAAATGATGACCTTACATTAACTATAAAACAGAAGATCCAAAAATCTGTTCTAAATCCTGTGTATGAAGCATCAAAAAATGGACTCTGGGTGCATAAAATCGCCCTGATAGAGTACGGCACTTCTGGATACGTGAATGAAGTATTCTTAGCTAAAGCGTTAGGATCCCTTAATACTACAGAAAATGTTAACTTAGCCTTAATGCTTTGCTTTGAAGCAATTAACCTTGGTATAATGAGTAGCCCAATATATAATCCCATCTGCGCAGTTGCTTTTGTACAACAACACCCCACATTAGTCCCAACGATGGTGGCCACTAATCCTGAATACTTTATTAATGAACATATTGTTAAGTCAACATTGCTTAGTGCTAGTACCTACGCCCCAGAGTTACTGGGGAAAAACGTAGCAGTAAATGGTTCATATAATAAATATCTTGAAGCGATAATGATGCCCATCATTGGTGCTAGAATAAATGATACTGTACTTAACCCTATTTCTATCTTAATAAAATCTGGCAAATGGGATCTATCAGTACAAGAACAATTATTACGTTATGCTAGTGAAGATTATTTAACAGGTGTTGGAAGGATATATACTAGCATTCTTGGCCAAAACCTGAGCACTTTAGAAGATGCTCTTACTATTTCTAGAATATTAATGTTTAAAGTGATAGTCGATACAATTAAAGAATCTGGATCTAAAAACTATGCCCCAGTAGAGACTTTTGCAAAACACTATAGCAATGTAATTAAACGAATTTTTGACGATCATTCAGATTATATGACAAATCCTCATATTATAGATATTTGCCAACAAGCAATCAGTGCTCCACTTCTTGATGTTATCCAACCAGAGCTAGCTAAAGTAGTAGAGCCGGTTTTAGAAGAAGGTGCTGCCGCTTCCTCATCACTTCTTAAAGTTGAACCAGTACTTGAGGTAGCTCTCTTAGGGGGAGAAGGAGTCACCCTGATAGATAGTTAATTTATTGCAAAACTAGGACAAAAAGTTATCCTGAATTTAGTTCAGGATAACTTTTATTCGAGCCGTAATAGCTCTCCGCTCTCTAAATTTTCTATCGACTTTGGGCCGCTTTCTTAAGAAAAAGCCCCCGGAAACCAGGAGCTTTCTATACATAATAAACTATAGCTTGTAGCTTAGAACTCTAATTAATAAGTTCTATCTTAACAGCAGAAGTTTTACCTTTCTGATCTTCCAGTTCATAGCTCACTTTCTGGCCATCATTAAGTGTAGATATGCCAGCACGCTCTAAGGCGCTTATGTGCACGAACACATCTTTGTTGCCATCATCTGGTTGAATAAAACCATAGCCTTTATCTGGGTTGAACCATTTTACTTTTCCGTTTGCCATTCTGTCGACTCCTTAAGTTTTTAGTTGTATTTGCTAGTTTCTAGCAGTTATAAATCAAGAGTTATTGTCCGTTTATCTTTAACTCCTGCAGGAAATAAGGAGCTTTTATTCAAAAAATATTTGAATAAAACTTATAGTCTCTGGCAGTAAGTATTAAGAGTTACATAGAAAACCCTGGTACCAATGATATACAACCCCCCCAAAAAAAACAAGTGGAACTACCATTAATTATCTAAACTGCCTATTCAAGGTAACAAAAACACCAGCTATTTTGTGGCTTTGTTAGGAAGACTTGCTAATAAGTCATTTAGTAAAATTCTTAACAAAGAGACTAAACAAAGAAGCAATAAAATTAAAAGCTGAATTGAATTTGACTACAACAATTCAAAAATCCAAATGTATAAGTTGTAAACTGATGCGCATATAATAAAAATTTAAGAAAGCATGGAAAGCTTAGACCAACCATATAAATTAAATTATAATTTGGTTTATAATAATAGTTAAAGAAACAATCATGCCTAATATAAATAAATTTAACAGTATTGTATCGCAAATGAAAAAGGCGGCTAAAGAAGTTGATGTTCAGCGTGAAACTCTTGCAGAGGAATTCCAGGAACTTCAACAAACAAATGAGGAAAATCTAAAAAAAATAAATGAAAGTCAGAAAAAATTTACGAAAGCATCGGAAAAATTTGATGAATTAGAAAACAAAATTAGTGCTGACTCTAAAATAATTACTGTAGCAGAAGCTCGCAAAGCTATGAATCAGGCAGAAACTGGTCTGCCTTTTATGAAGGCTCAGGCGAATTATATGCAAGCCGTAGAAAATGAGCGGCAAGACCAAAACATGCTTAAATTAGTGGATACTTTTATTCTACCAGTAATTGACGACCTGCTGGATTCTCACAAGAATGGTGCAGGCATTCCTGTAAAAGAAATAGAAAAAGGCATTGAAAAAATACTAAATGCGCTGCACAGTAACGGTTTAATTACTACTGTAGATAAATTAAATTACTTGTATAAAGAAGATGAAAAAGGTCAAACGGCCTTCATAAAAGATTTAAAAACATCATTAAATTTAAAAGATGAAGTACAAACAATTGCATCTCCAAATTTAAAATCTTCAAGAGATAAGTTTCTACATTTCGTAAGTAAAATGTGTACATCACTTGGTCAACCCCAACTTGTAAAACACTGTCGTAAACATATGAGCAAAGAATTTCAAGCGCAACTTAAAGAATCTGAAGTAAGCTTTAAATCTCTCGTATTAAAAACACTTACTAACCTAAACAACTCTAAACCAGAGCAATCAAAGCTTGTTAAAAAGCTCAAAGAACACGTAAATAAAAGATTCACAAACCGCTCAAGTGAACTGTCAAGATAGTGTTATGCAGACCTTTGTTGGGGGCCATACCTCTTTGCTAAATTAGTCGTAATTATCATATTTTACCCTTTTTTGCTTTACTTGACCCCAAAAGTTCAGTTTGCAAATAAACCTTATAGAAATTCTTAAGGTTGTTTACCCTGGCTCATAAAGTATTTTCTTGTTTATTATCTCAGCAACTTTTGAAATTTCTGTCAGAGGCTCATAATTATATTTTTCTAAATTATTTGCAGAAAGATCTAGTCTCCTTGCTAATCCTAGATCTACTAATTGTTGAATAAAATAGTTATGTTTCTTCAATTTAAAACTTGGTGGGCAAAACACGTAAACAGGTTTTCCTGTACTTACAGCTTCACTACACATTGAAATAGAATCAGTGGTGGATATAATATACTCCGCTCTACCAAGAATAGCTGGATACGGATTTGCATCTTCGCTTAGTGGATCATAAATAATATGCGGCCAAACAAAATTTTGGATAAAATGGCTTTTCACAACATCAGGAGTTCTTCTGCTAAAAGTGATAAATAAGGGCATAGAATGACTCTGTAAAATATTTGTCAATGTTTTAGAAAGAAGCTCCGCATTATCCAAAGTAAGTTTATAACCTTTCGTTGAACCTCCTATTATCACTGCAATATAATGCTTAATGTCAGGGTATTTACTATCAAAATCACTTTGTGATTTCTGAATTTTATCTCGCACATTTGTTAAAGCACCAATTATTCTAACTATATTCGGTAATGTATAGTTAAAGCTATCGTGCTGTGGCAAAATAATTAAATCAAATTGATTCGTTTTAATATTAGGCCGCATTATTTGAATAATTTTGATTCGAGCGTTGGATAATTTTTTAAAATATAGGGCAAGAACTGCTGTTCTCCTACCAGCAGAAATGATAACATCCGGCAATGGTTCATTCGTCAAACTGGTAAGCACTGTTTTTTTAATATGAATAGGAAAAATATTAAGAAAATAATTAGGTAAAGAGCCAAAACTATTATATTCTATTTTTTTTATTTCATATTTTTTACCAATTGTCTGGGCAAGCTCGATTGCTTGGTTAGCATTACCTACCCTTTTATCTACTAAAACCCAAACTATAGGCTCTTTTACCATATTTTACCATTCGTGCTCATATGCATCATTCTATCATCCTTATAATAAAACGGAAATGATAATTTTTCTAACTAATACATTGGTTAGGTAATAGTAAAGTTCTTAACTATTATTTAACTATATAGAGTTACCATATTAACTAATGTCTTTCTATATTCATTGTATTAATCAAGTGACAAGAGGTTTTTATGTCTAAAGAAAAATCATTTTGGGAGCGGCTTTTTGGGTCCACGTCCTGTTGTACAAGTAGAGAAAAAGATAGAGCCTATAGTGATAGAGCAACCAGGATCAATTTTTACCGAAATTGATCTAAGGGAAGATAGTGTATATGCCACCGGAGAATATGACCAAGAATATGCGGATGGTAGCGTGGAAATTAGATAAAATCATTTAGATTATTATACTTACTTTCGAGACTTTACTTGTTATTGATTACGGCTTCAATTTCAGCAATACGCTTAAAAAGAGACACTTCTTTGCCCTTAACTTCGATATTTAACCTAATCAACGGCTCAGTGTTTGATTCTCGTAAATTAAACCGCCAATCAATAAATTCCAAGCTAATACCATCTATCCTGTCGATACGAGGATTTTTAGCTGCAAAATGATCTTCCAATTTTTTAATGATTTCTGCTGTGTTTTCAACCTTATAGTTTAATTCACCACTACAAGGAAATTTACTAATCCTATTTCCTACCAAGGAGGAAAGAGCTTCGCCATTTTTACTTAGTAGCTCAGAAATTAGTAACCATGGTAACATCCCACTATCACAATAAGCAAATTGTCTGAAATAATGATGCGCACTCATCTCGCCACCATAAATCGCATTTTCTTGGCGCATTTTTTCCTTAATAAAACTGTGCCCCGATTTACTTTGCACAGCAGTACCTCCCTGTTCATTTACTATATCAACAGTATTCCATATCAGCCTAGGATCATGTATTATTTTCTGACCGGGGTATTTCTTAAGGAAACTTTCTGCCAGTAGCCCTACAATATAATAGCCTTCAATAAACTCACCATTTTCATCAAATAAAAAACAGCGATCAAAATCTCCATCCCAGGCAATACCGAAATCAGCTTTATTATACTTTACCGCATCAGAAGTGACTTTACGATTTTCCACTATCATTGGATTTGGCACACCATTGGGGAAATTACCATCGGGCTGTTCATTTATATAAATAAATTCAAATGGCAGAAATTTTTCTAGTAATTTAATAATAATTCCAGCTGGTCCATTACCTGGATTAACTACAATTTTTAAAGGCCTTAACTTTTTTATATCAATATATTCAATAAGATGAGTAATATAATTGGTTTTATCTTCCTTTATTAATTCTGACCCTTGTAATTTACTAAAATTAATATTAGTTGTATTAAGAATATAGTCCCTAATTTCTTTCAAACCATCAGTAAGGGAAATTGGACGGCTACCACCGCTTACCATTTTCATCCCATTATAACCCTTTGGATTGTGAGATGCAGTAATCATTATTCCACCTCCCACACCAATAGTTTCATTACTAAAAGTGTGAAAATATACCTCCTCCGTACCACATAGACCGATATTAATTACACTTGTCCCAGAATCAGTTAAACCCTTTATTAAAGCCTTGGTAAGAGACCTGCTTTCTAGTCTTACATCATAACCCACTATCGCTGTCCCAGGATTAATAATATGGGAATACGCCCAGCCAATTTTATAAGCTAACTCTTCATCGAGCTCTTCTGGAACTTTTCCCCTGATATCGTAAGCTTTAAAACAAGTTAATTCATTCATATTAGGGCGCCATAATATTTGTTAGAAAGACTATAACATTTTTCTGCCTTAAGAAAAAAAGTATTTTTACATCACCTTTAACACTTGGGACTTTTCTTGTAAATTAGCTAATATCTCTTTAGCACTTGATGCTTTCTTCTTATCTATTACTAAAAAACCATTTTCTGATTCAATTATTGCTAAATCTTTTACTCCAACTACAGCAATCGTTTTGTTACTAACACTCTCAACGTAGCAATCAACTGTATCATACATATGTACATTGCCCTTTACTCTATTGCCATCCTTATCTAGTGGCTCTAATCTGCTCATGGATTCCCAATTTCCAATATCACTCCACCCGATATCACATGCAACGACAGCGATTTGACCAGATTTCTCCGGAAGCGAATAATCGATTGAAATTTCTGGAATTGTTTCCCAAATAAGCGAGCTTAAAAGTAGTTCTCTATAATAATCTGAATTACTAGAGGACGTTGAGGCGTGAACAGCATTACTAACCTTTGATAAAATATCAAAACAATGGGTTTCTAGCTCTTTTATGATGGTGTTGGCAGTAAAACATAAGATACCTGAATTCCAAAGGAATTTCTCTGATTTTAGATAGTCTAAAGCAAGACTAAATGACGGTTTCTCAACAAATCTAAATACTTCGTTATTAGAATATTCAATATAACCATAACCAATTTCAGGATATGATGGTTTAATACCAAAAGTTACTATTTTCCCGTGCTTTGCTAGACTTTGTGCGTGTAGTACTGCATTTGAAAATGCAACTGAATCCAGAATGATATGATCCGATGGTAATATCAACATCATCTCATCAGGACCATAATTATTGAGAACATGAACCGCAGAGACTGCAATAGCCGCCGCTGTATCCCTCCCACAAGGCTCAGCTATTAGTTCTTTCCTAATACTATTACTAATAACATTAGTGATTTCGTCATATTGATCTTTTACCACTGACACGCAATCTGAAGTAGTAACAGTAATAATGTTATGCACTGACTCAATTTCAATAGCTCTTATAAATGCCTTTTGGATAAAGCTCTCATTATTTACCTTTATAAATGGCTTAGGCTTCTTCTTAGTGGATACCGGCCATAAACGGCTACCGGAACCACCTGCTAAGATTACCGCATGCATATGTTATAACTTAATTAATAACTAGTTTCCAGGCCAGGATTCTATTAACTTGTAGTAATATGTCAAATTTGTAATCAAAAGTTGATAAAAACTTAGGTAAAAATATAAATATTGTGGTATCAAAACTGTAATATAGATGAGTATGTTTACATTTTTTATTTAATATTTATATTATATGTAGATTTGTAAAGCTCAAAGAAGGTAGAAAAGAAAATGAAAAAGAATTTATTTAAATTTGTTACAATGACACTTATTACAGTAAGCTTGAATCTAATAAGTTTATCCAACGCGGCTGAGCTTAAAAATATCAAAGCAAGACAAAATGCTAATTCCGGATTGGTCATAAAGCAAGATAATAAAATTATTAAGACAATAGGAAAATACAAGGACCGTCACTCACCTTTTTCGACATTTAAAGTTGCATTAGCTCTTATGGGATTCGATGCAAAAATTTTAGAAAACAAAGATTCACCAAAATGGGCCTTTAAGCCTGAGTATGAGAAAAATTTGCAAAGTTGGTATACACATGTTGTGCGCCAGGTATTTTAGTCCACCCCTGCGCCAGAAGAGAAGTCCACTTCATACTAACTTTTTTGCTGCACTTTGTCATCCTCCATTTTAAATTTAGGTATAAAGTTTTTTCTATAAGAATCC
>Ga0214192_1000252_pt1 | contig 34065 bp, 31 predicted proteins | sample TroBogEpilimnion_44_FD_153030 | JGI IMG/M metagenome (GOLD analysis project Ga0214192, IMG submission 153030) | Freshwater microbial communities from Trout Bog Lake, WI - 29JUL2008 epilimnion | ecosystem: Environmental > Aquatic > Freshwater > Lake > Epilimnion/Euphotic zone | place: Trout Bog... | reverse complement strand
CCAATTATCGTCAATTTGTAAAATGATTTTGTATAAATCTTCTGGTGTCATACTTTTTGGTACAAAAATAATCTACCCATAAGAATCGCAGTAGAACCATAAAAAATATACTTTGTACAGGGATTCAGTTTATAATATAGAGAAGAACAAAAAACTTTCACAAACTGCAATGCAGTATGAATTTGATAAAAAACAACAAGCAGATTCCTTACAGCATGTAGCAGAAAATAATATCAATTCCCTTAAATTAAGTCGTCAGCGTACTTTTACTTATAGTGGGTTGGCTGCACTTGGTATAGTGCTTTCATTATTAGGTTTTGTATATCGTCAACGCAACAAAATAAAAGAGGAAAAGAAAAGAAGCGATGACTTGCTTTTAAATATTCTTCCTGCCGATGTTGCCGAAGAACTTAAAACAACTGGTACAGCCGCAGCTACTCATTTTAATGAAGTTACGGTAATGTTTACCGATTTTAAAGACTTTACTGCTATTAGCGAAAAGATGAGTTCGGCAGAATTAGTTGCAGAAATAAACTATTGCTTTTCAGCATTTGACAACATTATTACTAAATATGGAATAGAGAAAATAAAAACTATTGGCGATGCTTATATGTGCGCAGGAGGATTGCCTACCAAAAACGGTACCCATCCAGAAGATGTAGTAAACGCAGCCATAGAAATCTGCAACTTCATGGAGCAACACAAACAAAGTAAATTAACCAAAGGTGAAATACCTTTTGAAATAAGAATAGGTATTCATACTGGTGCAGTAGTTGCGGGAATAGTAGGGATAAAAAAGTTTGCTTACGACATTTGGGGAGATACTGTAAACCTCGCTAACAGAATGGAAAGTAGTGGTGAAGCAGGAAAAGTGAATATTTCGGGGGCTACATACACTTTACTGAAAGACAAATTCAATTTTACCTATCGTGGCAAGATTCAGGCAAAGAATAAAGGGGAAGTAGATATGTATTTTGTAGAAATGAAGAAGTCTTCAATATAATTATTACTATAAATAATGTTCTATGCAATTAAAGGAAGTAAAAAAAATGATTCTTGCTAAACAGAAAAAGGAGCTACCTAAACACCTTTCTTATCATAGTATAGATCATATAAAAGATGTATATAATAGCAGTAAACAAATAGGAAAAGCTGAAAACATTAGTAGTGAGGATATGACTTTGTTATTAACTGCTGCGCTGTTTCATGACTCTGGCTTTATAAAAAGCTCTAAAGAACACGAAGAATTATCCTGCAAAATTGCTCGTCAATATTTACCACAATACAACTATACCCCGATTCAAATAGACAAGATTTGTGGTTTGATAATGGCTACCAAACTACCACAAACACCCCTTAATCTTTTAGAAGAAATTATATGTGATGCCGATTTAGATTACCTAGGCAGAGATGATTTTTTTACCATTGGTGATAGACTATTTACAGAACTTAGTATGTATGGAATCATTAATAATGAAAACGACTGGAACAAACTACAGATAAGCTTTTTAGAGAAGCACCACTACTTTACCAAAACGGCTATACTTTTACGGCAGTCAAAGAAAGACGAACATCTACATTTATTGAAACAAAAAATACAGTAAACATATATATATATGGAGCATAATTCTTCCGTTTATAGACATTTTCAGGATTTGTTATATGCAATTAGTGGTATCTTATTTGCCACTTTTGCACTTAAAAGTTTTTTAGTACCTAATCACTTTATTGATGGTGGCGTTACAGGTATTTCACTTTTCCTACACGAAGTTTTTCATATCAATATTGCAGCAGTAATCATTTTTACTAACCTCCCTTTCATTATCATGGGAGTAATACAAGTAAACAAATGGTTCGCAATAAAATCATTTGTTTGTATCTCATTATTCGCTATCTGTCTTTTATATATTCCTTTTCCAATAATTACCAACGACAATTTGCTAATATCCATTTTTGGTGGATTCTTTCTTGGACTTGGTATAGGTTTAGCTATGCGTGCTGGTTTTGCATTAGATGGGATAGAAGTGTTAGCTCTTTATACTCTAAAGAAAACAAGCTTTAAAATAAGTGAAATAATATTGGGAATCAATGTTGTTATTTTTATCCTCGCTGCATTTCATTTTCAATTATCGATTGCACTATACGCCATGCTCACGTATTTCGTTGCCACACGCACTATTGATTATGTAATAGAAGGTTTGGAAGAATATACTGGGGTTACCATTATTTCGGGACACAGCGAAATCATTAAAGAAAAATTAGTGAAAGATTTTGGTCGTGGCATTACAATCTATAAAGGAGAAAGAGGTTTTTTGAAAGAAAGTTTTGAAACTAGTAATGATTGTGATATAATTTTTGCAGTAGTTACAAGGTTTGAAGTAAGGAGAATGCGAATCATGGTTCAAGAAATAGACTCCAAAGCCTTTGTATTTACAAATGCAATTAGAGAGGTGGCAGGTGGTGTACTTAAAAAGAAACACCATAACCATTAATTTACTAAACCAATATAAAAGCTTATCTATATAGGATTTAAGTTTTATTTTAATCAAGGCATTATTTTTTTTACAACCATCACTCATAACATTATGCCAATAATCGGATTAAAGGAGGCTGTCTCAAAAGTAAAATAAGCCTTTAAGAATAGCTTAAAATTTATTTGTTACATAAGGCTTTGCCCTATGTTTGTATATGGTTCTCTTTTAGAGCTAGGAGCATATTAAGAAATGAGCGATGTATTTTATATCGCGTTAGTTGCAGTAGGGAATATCTTTCCTACCACCCTTGAACATATTAAGAATTTGATGTAGATATTAGTGATAGGAAAGATAGGAAGAGCAGCAACGGCCGAAGGCAACGCCCTAATCAAAGTAAAAATTAAAAAGTAAAAAGGAAAAAGAATACATAATACAAAGCAATAGGCAAAGAGTAGTACAAATACATGGTAATGAGTTTAAAATGCTATCGAATAATCTGCTTGATTTGTTAGATAATTTATTTGTTTTAAAATGTATTAATGTGTTTTTGACTAATACTTGGCTGTAAATATTGAAAATAATTTGGTTGGAATTACTTTTTACTACATTTTTGCAATCTGATGAAAAAGAATATAAACAATACAGCTTGGTGGTGGCAGCATAACTTCGACAAGGGGTTGGTGTAGGCATAACTATAACTGTACTAATATTATACAACCCCGGTAGCTACTATCGGGGTTTTTTTATGTTTCAACAGAATAAAAAAGGAATTGAAAGATGCAAAAAAGGATACTAAAAACTACGGTGAAAAAGATGCTGGCAGATATACATACGCCTGTAGGAATATACCTGAGAGTAAGGGATCATTTTAGGGATACTATACTGCTGGAGAGTACCGACTTTCATGTGGCGGAGAATAGCTACAGCTTTATTTGTATTAATGCAATAGGTGGGATAGAAATAAAATCGAAAGACCAGATAGAATGGAAGTTTCCAAACGATCAGCCAGAGAAACTTACCCTACAGCATGCGAGTGAAGTGCCTGATTTGTGCTGGAAGTATATGCAACATTTTGAAGTGGAACCGACGGGAGAGAAAGAGGTAAAATTTGCACAGGGCTTATATGGCTACTCGGCCTACGATGCAGTGCAGTTCTTTGATTCGATAAATTTGCCTGCTAAAAAAGAAGATGTATCGGGACAAAATGAAACGGAGATTCCTTTGATGCGTTACCGTTTGTATCAGTATGTAATTGCTATTAATCATTTTAAGGATGAGTTGTACCTGTGCGAAAATATACTGCAGGGAATAGACAGTGAGCAGGGTAAAGTGGAACACCTGATAAAAGATAAAGATGTGCCGGAGTTTTACTTTGCGCTGAAAGGGGAAGAGTCGAAGAATATGTCGGATGAATTTTATGTGGAAATGGTTAAAAAGGGCATTGCAAGCTGTCTGCGTGGCGATGTGTTTCAGATAGTTTTGAGCAGGCGTTATCAGCAGCAGTTTACGGGTGATGAGTTTAATGTATACAGGGCTTTGCGGAATGTGAACCCTTCGCCGTACCTGTTCTTTTTTGATTATGGCGATTATAAATTAATGGGGTCATCGCCGGAGAGTCAGGTGATAATTAATAATGGTAGAGCGATAGTGCATCCGATTGCTGGTACCTGCAAAAGAACGGGTAATGAGGAGGTGGATGAAGCGGAAACAAAGCGCCTGTTGCTGGATGAAAAAGAGAATGCAGAACATGTGATGCTGGTGGATCTGGCCCGCAATGATTTAAGTAGATTGTGCAGCGATGTAAGGGTGGATTATTTTAAACAGCTTCATTATTATAGTCATGTAATACACCTGGTAAGTGAGGTGACGGGTAAGGTGGCTACGGGTACTAATCCGTTTCTAATGCTGGCAAAGACTTTTCCTGCTGGTACGCTTAGTGGTGCTCCGAAATATAAAGCAATGGAACTGATTGATAGCTTTGAGCCGACAGCACGTAGCTACTACGGTGGTGCTCTTGGGTTTATGGGCTTTGATGGTAGCTGTAATCATGCAATTATGATTCGTACTTTTCTGAGTAAAAATAATACGCTTACTTATCAGGCGGGTGGCGGTATAGTGGCAGCGAGTAATCCGGAGAATGAGTTTCAGGAGGTGGTGAATAAGCTGGGAGCTCTGAAGATGGCTTTGAGGAAAGCGGAGAGCATTTAATGCAAGGCAAAGAGGCAATAGGCAAGGAGTAATACAGGGGATACAGGAGATACAGGAGGAATACAAACAGCCAATTAATAATTATGAATTAATAATTATGAATTGAATACAGGGAATATTAATGGGTAATGTGGGATTGAAAATTTATAATTCGCTAATTCGTTAATTCGCAAATTAGCTAATTGAAGACAGGGGATATAAATACTTATAATTGAATATACAATGAAGATATTGGTTTTTGATAATTACGATTCTTTTACTTACAATCTGGTACATCTTTTAGAGAAGATTATTCATGATAAAGTGACCGTGGTAAGAAACGATGAGATAGCTTTGGAAGAGGTAGATAAATATGATAAAATAATTTTATCTCCTGGTCCGGGCATACCTAAAGAGGCTGGTCTGTTGATTCCTTTAATTAAAGAATATGCTGCTACTAAATCGATACTGGGTGTATGTCTTGGTCATCAGGCTATTGGCGAGGCTTTTGGTGGTACACTGGTGAATCTTACAACGGTATATCATGGGGTTGCACTGCCTGTAATAGTGGATGAAAAGAGAAGGATAACGGCTAATGATTTATTTGTTGATTTACCTACCAATATGCTGGTGGGGAGATACCATAGCTGGGTAATAGATAAAGTTGGTTTCCCGGAAGAACTGGAAGTAATTGCGGAAGATAATAACGGCTATATTATGGCTTTGCAACATAAACAATATGATATAAAAGGAGTTCAGTTTCATCCGGAAAGTGTATTGACTCCTGATGGGGAGAAGATGGTGAGGAACTGGGTGTTAAAGTAAAAAGTAAAAAAGAAAAAGTAAAAATAATACCGAATACAAAAACTAAATACTAAAAAAAGAAAAACTAAAGAATACATGGAGTTGTTTTATTTCTCACGACTCACGATGTGTTCTCACGATTTACGGTGTATTTATCACGATTCACGATGTATTAATCAGGATTTATTTAGATTGGGTTTAAAATTGGAATGATGAAGAAAACATTACAGCATTTATTTGACTATAAAACATTAACGCATCAGCAGGCTTATGATGTGCTGATGGAGATTTCGAATGGCTTATACAACGAGCATGAAATAACTGCTTTTATTACGGTCTTTCTGATGCGTACTATTACTATCGAAGAGCTTAGGGGATTTAGAGATGCCTTGCTGGATCTTTGTGTGAAGGTGGATTTTGGAGCGGTGGAAACTATTGATATTGTTGGTACCGGTGGCGATGGAAAGAATACGTTTAATATTTCTACACTCTCTTGTTTTATAGTTGCAGGGGCTGGACAGAAAGTAACTAAGCATGGCAACTATGGTGCAACTTCGGTCAGTGGTTCTTCGAATGTAATGGAGCAACTGGGGTATAAATTCAGTAATGATAATGCTAAGCTTAGCAAAGAATTGGAAGAGACGAATATCTGCTTTCTGCATGCTCCTCTCTTTCATCCTGCATTAAAGAACGTAGGTGCTATTAGAAAGAATCTTGGGGTAAGAACGTTCTTTAATATGCTGGGCCCAATGGTGAATCCTGCTAAACCAAAGTATCAGTTGGTAGGTGTGTATAATCTGGAGATGGCCCGCATTTATAATTATCTTTTACAGAAATCCGATAATCCATTTACTATTATTCATTCGCTGGATGGCTATGATGAAATATCGCTTACAAGTGATACCAAAGTAATTACCAAAGAAGGGGAGAAGGTGTATACACCGGCACAGTTGGGTAAGCGAATTGTATATGCTGATGATATAAGTGGAGGGGATAGTGTAGAAGAAGCGGCGGCATTATTTTTAAAGATTATAAAGGGCGAAGGAACCTGGTCGCAGAATGCAGTTGTATTGGCCAATGCAGCAATGGCATTGCATTGTACTGGCAAGTATGCTACTTATGATGAGGCTTATAATACAGCAGTAGATAGTCTGGATAAAGGCAAGGCTTACCAAACATTACAAAAACTAATAACCCTTCAATAGATGAATATTCTTGATACCATCATAGCCCATAAAAGGGTAGAAGTACAAAAGCGAAAGGAGCAGGTTTCTAATAAAAATATAATACTTGAAAAGCAACCATATTTCGAGAGGCCAACTAATTCGTTAAGAAAGTTCTTACTCGATCCTATAAGAACAGGAATTATTGCAGAATACAAACGGAAGTCGCCCTCTAAAGGTGTTATAAATAATAAGGCTACTGTGAAAGAAGTAACCGAAGCCTATGCTCAATTTGCATCGGGCATATCAATACTAACAGATGAAGAATTCTTTGGAGGTACAATGGATGATTTGCAAAGTGCCCGACATAATAATATTCCTATCCTTCGTAAAGATTTTATGATTGATGAGTTTCAGATTTTTGAAGCTAAAGCAATAGGGGCTGATGTTATTTTGCTGATAGCTGCTTGTTTGTCAGTAAAGGAAGTTCAGCAATTTGCTAAGTTGGCTAAGAGTCTCGGCTTAGAAGTGTTATTGGAAGTACATAACGAGGAAGAGCTTGGTCATGTTTGCGATGCTGTTGATTTTGTAGGGGTAAACAATAGAAACCTGAAGACCTTTGAAGTAAGTATAGAAACCTCGTTAAAGTTGTTTGATAAGATACCTGCCGAAAAATTAGCCATTGCTGAGAGTGGGATTTCTGAAACCGATTCTATTGTAACTTTGCGGAGAGCAGGTTTTAAAGGTTTTCTGATAGGAGAGAACTTTATGAAAGAAGCTGATCCAGCGATTGCCTTTGCCAGATTTGTAACAGAACTAAATTCAAAACTGGTATGAGAGTAAAAGTATGTGGTATGACTAATATCGATCAGGTGAAACAACTTGATGAACTAGGCGTAGAATTTTGTGGTTTTATATTCTATCCCAAATCTCCCCGTTATATTTTTAAGCATGTTCCTTCGACAGAAATTAAAAAGCTGAAAGGAAATATCAATAAAGTGGGGGTATTTGTGAATGCTTATACCGATGAAATAGTTAGAGTTGTAGATGATTGTGGTCTTTATCTCGTACAACTACATGGAGATGAAACCCCAAGGGAATGCGAGAAGATTTCCAGCTATGTAACTACCATTAAAGCGTTTAGATTGGGGAATGATGACAACATATTATGGAAAATAAAGGATTACCAGGATGTGGTAGATATGTTTATGTTTGATACCGAGGGGGCAGGATATGGCGGAACTGGCACTAAGTTTGATTGGACAAAGCTGATGGGATTAGATATAAAGAAGCCTTTTTTCCTTAGTGGAGGTATTCAGCCTGATGATTATGATAAATTGCTGGAATTTAGGAAAGATTCTGTAGGGAAAGACCTTTTTTCAGTAGACATTAACAGCAAATTTGAAATTTCTCCTGGGGTCAAGGATATTAATTTAGTCAATTCCTTCGTTAATAATATCAAACGTTTATAGATAAGGTCTATTTTCTAAACAAATGAGAATCAAAGTTTTACTTATTACTGCGCCTATTTTACTACTCAACTGTGGATTTGTAGTGTCGCAATCTATTAAAGGATTGCTGATACCAACCAAGAATCAGTCGGGTACTATCTTGCCACAAAGTAAAGCTATACAGCAGGTTAAAAATGTAATAAAAGATAGTTCGGTTTATATGCAGAGTGCTACTTTACCTAAAGGTAGTTTTCTTCCTAAACCTGGACAAAACAATACTTTATTACCCAATAGCCTGAAGAATAAAGCATCGCAGGCAAGTTCGGTTGTAAATAGTGTTGTAAATAATACCGTAAATAGTCCTCAAAGTTTTCAAACAGATAATAATTCATTTAATGGTCTTAGTAGTGTTGTAAGTTCTTCCGGAGAAACGGTAGATACTTCTGGTTTCTCCAGAATACCTACTAAGGAATCTATTGCGGTTCAAAGTCCGGTTTCTGGTTTGGAACAGGTAGATACTGCAAGGTTATTAAGTATTAAAAACGGGGTGTCTTCAGGCATCATTACTAATGCCACATCCATTAAGGAAACAGTAGATACTGCAAGACTTTTGCATTTAAAAGACATTATTAAAAATAGTATTGAAACTGCAAAAACTACTTCAAGGGAAACCGTAGATACAGCCCATCTATTAAGCTTGAAAAATAATAACTCTCTTGCTCAAACTTATATTTCCCGTTCGGGATCTTTTGTAGAATCTGTTGATACAGCAACTTTGATAGCTCGTAATAAGCCAAAGTTTGTGCAGGATACTACTATTTACAGACCTAAACTTATATATCAGGCTAAAAATATTAGTGGTACAATATTGCCTTTCAAGGGTATCAACACGGTTTATCTTCCTTATCATGAGGATACTACCAATGTGCTTGCTCCTCTGCCGGATACAAAGGAGGATTTCAATTTCCCTGGCTCTAACAATTTTCCAGTTACTACTCCTAAAGGGATTGGACAATTAGACGATTTGCAACCAGTAGACACTGTTCAAAATATCGTTGCTCAGAGTCCATTAGGAGAGTTGGATGAATTGCCACAAGATTCAAGAAAAGGTAATAGTAATAGTAATAATGGGGAAGGATTTAAATTTTCAAATAGTGGCTTTTATCAAGATACAACCAAAGTGCCTACCGATAAACGTGGACGTACTTTTTCTGGTACATTGGTTTCAAAGCCAGGCAAATCAACTTTATTGCAACCCGAAGTGGTACACAAAGACACTACTAGTGTAGTACAAGGTGCCGTAGTGGATGGAGCAAGCCCATATTATCTTACACCTGCTGTAAATCCCGATGAATTAAAAGTTACATTCTTTGTAAATCAGGCAGGTAAATACACCGTTTCTATATACAATGCTGGTTACATAATAAATCTTTCTCAGTTTGGTTATATTCTGGATTATTCTTTCCGACCAGAATTAAAGAAGGATGCAAACAATAGTAGTATTCACAAGAATTCATTAGGATTAGTGGACAATATAGCTGGTACTACAATAGAATATTCCGAAATTCATACCGTAACAAAAGTGGGTAATTGGGTTATAAAATACACTTTCGACGATATGATAAAAAGTATAGGAATCTACAATGTTTATTATAATAGTAATGCTAGTTTAAAGAAAATCGATCACTATAAAGTTGTGTACGATCAAAGTAAAGTGGCATTTGGTGTGGAAGAAAATGGTGGTTTAGTTATTTTTAAACCAGAGGAAAGAAAGAAATAATATTTCTGGGTTTCTTCTAATCTCAATAGAAATATTTTGGAACAGTTTATCACGTATCAAAAGCCCAGTGAGTATGGGTACTATGGAAAATTTGGTGGAGCATATATTCCCGAGATGCTTCACAAGAATGTGCAGGAACTAAAAGATAGTTATTTGTCCATTATTGAGTCGGAAGACTTTCAACAACAATTTCAATCTTTATTAAAAGACTATGCCGGCAGATACACTCCTTTGTATTATGCCAAAAGACTGAGTGAACTTTATCAGACGAATATTTATTTAAAACGGGAAGATTTATGTCATACCGGGGCACATAAAATAAACAATACTATTGGTCAGATATTGTTGGCAGAGCGCTTGGGTAAGAAAAGAATTATTGCCGAAACTGGTGCTGGTCAGCATGGTGTGGCTACTGCTACTGTTTGTGCTTTGAAGGGTTTGGAATGTATTGTGTATATGGGAGAAAAAGACATTGAAAGACAAGCTCCTAATGTAGCTCGTATGAAAATGTTAGGCGCTACAGTAGTGCCTGCAACAAGTGGTAGTAAGACTTTGAAGGATGCTACTAACGAGGCTATCCGCGACTGGATTAATCATCCCAATGATACCCATTATATAATAGGCAGTGTGGTAGGGCCACATCCTTATCCCGATTTAGTAGCACGTTTCCAAAGTGTAATTAGTCATGAAATTAAATGGCAGTTGAAGGAAAAGATAAATTCTGAGCTTCCCGATTATGTAATAGCCTGTGTTGGCGGTGGGAGCAATGCTGCTGGTGCTTTTTATCATTTCTTAGACGATTTGTCGGTTCAGCTAGTGGCTGTAGAAGCTGCTGGTTTAGGTGTTCATTCCGGCTATAGTGCAGCTACTACTACACTAGGTGTTCCTGGTATTTTGCATGGAAGTAAAAGCATTGTTATGCAAACTTCCGATGGTCAGGTAGTAGAACCTCATAGTATTTCTGCAGGATTGGATTATCCGGGTATTGGTCCATTGCATGCTCATTTGTTTGATAGTAAAAGAGCCTTATTTTTAGATGCTACCGATGAGGAAGCTTTGAGTGCTGCTTTCGAATTAGCAAAGCTGGAAGGTATTATTCCTGCATTGGAAAGTGCCCATGCAATTGCAGTGTTGAAGAAAATGAAGTTTAATAAAGAAGACACAGTGGTAATTTGTTTAAGTGGCAGAGGTGATAAGGATCTTGCTACATATATGACCGCAATGGAAAAGATGTAATTTTAAGAATATAGGAGTGTGGAATATACAGCTTTTAAATCGTTTAATCTGTTTAAGTAGTTTAATGTTATACAATTTAAAGGGGAGAGATATACGATAAAATTTATTCTAAATTAGTTACAATCGTCCAATATGAGCAGACTAAAAACACTATTTAATCATAAGAAAGAAAAAGTACTGAATGTATATTGTACCGCAGGTTTTCCCAACCTAAATAGTACAATGGAAGTAATACATGCTTTGGCTGCAAATGGTGCCGACCTGATAGAGCTGGGAATGCCTTATAGTGATCCTTTGGCAGATGGTGAAACTATTCAGGAAAGTAGTGCTATTGCTTTAAAAAATGGTATGACAATTCAAGTGTTGTTCGATCAGTTAAAGCATCTTCGTACAGACAATATTGCAGACCCTGTAAATAAAGTGCCGGTTATATTAATGGGATACTTAAATCCTATATTACAATATGGTTTCGAAAACTTTTGTGCTACAGCTGCAAGCGTAGGAATTGATGGACTAATTTTACCTGATTTGCCTGAGTATGAATTTGAAATGGAGTATGGCACTATCATCAAAAAGTATGGGCTTGATTTTATTTTTCTGGTAACGCCGGAAACCTCTGATGAGCGAATTTATACCTTAGATAAACTAAGCTCCGGGTTTTTATATGCAGTAAGTTCCTCTGCTACTACAGGCAGTGATAAAGACTTTAATGCGGTAGAAGTTTATTTGAAAAAACTGCAGGATATGAACTTAAATAATCCTGTGCTGGTAGGGTTTGGAATTAAGGACAAACTAACTTTTAAATCGGCCTGTAAATATGCCAATGGAGCCATAATAGGAACCGCTTTTATAAGGGCATTAGCAGAAAAAAAAGGTACAGTTGAGCAAGCCTCAAAAGAATTTCTATACTCTATATTACATTGATATATTTAATATTGCAGAAAACGTTGCAGCTTTTGTTGCTATATATTTTCATTGCAATCAGATAAATATTCCCAAATTAAAGAGATATTTGCACAATTGAAAATGTATACATACGTATAAAAATACAATATATAATAGATTGATATGCCAGTAAATGATATTCTAAAGATGCCCCTTTCTTCTATGGGCTCTGGATTTATTCCAAAACAATTTATACCTGCTGATAAAGACGAATATCATTTGAGGGATATGCAGGAAAGAAGTGGAATTGATTATCGTCATCTTACTGCTTTTGAAATTGAAGTATTGGTAAGAAACCGAAATACCAGCGACGATTGGAATCAGATATATGTTTCCGATGCATTTAATCCTGAACAAGTAAAAAGCTGTAAGTTTTATGGCTTGGTGCGCATTGGCAAACTGGAACCTTATTGCTTGTCTTTCAGCAATTTAAAACTCCCTGTTGGGTTATATAATTCTACTATAATAAGTTGCGATTTTGGCGATAACGTTGTAGTTACCAATGTTCGCTATTTGGCATACTATATCATTGGCAATGAAGCAATGATTGTGAATGTAAATGAGATGCAGACAACCAATCATGCTAAGTTTGGTAATGGTATAGTAAAAGATGGGGAAGACGAAAGTATTAGAATATGGCTGGAGATATGCAACGAAAATGCAGGTAGAAGTATTATCCCTTTTAATGGCATGTTGCCAGGTGATGCTTATCTATGGAGTAGGAATAGAGATGATAAAGATCTGTTGTCTAAATTCAAACAATTTACAGAACAAAAATTTGATAAACAAAGAGGTTATTATGGTAAAGTAGGCCATAGAACAATAGTAAAGAACTGTGCTATTATTAAAGATGTATGGATAGGTAGTGATGCCTACATAAAAGGAGCGAATAAACTTAAAAATCTTACAATCAACTCTGGTCCTGAAGGAAAAACACAGATAGGAGAAGGTTGCGAAATGGTGAATGGTATAGTAGATTATGGTTGCAAAGTTTTTTATGGTGTAAAAGCTGTACGTTTTATTATGGCTTCCAATTCTCAGCTGAAATATGGGGCAAGGTTGATAAATTCTTATCTGGGAAATAATGCTACCATCTCTTGTTGTGAGGTATTAAATTCATTGATATTTCCTTCTCATGAACAGCATCATAACAATTCATTTTTATGTGCTGCACTGGTAATGGGACAGAGCAATATTGCTGCAGGTGCAACCCTGGGTTCCAATCATAATTCCAGAGGTGCCGATGGTGAATTTATTGCTAAGCGTGGTTTTTGGCCTGGATTATGTGTTAGTATTAAACATAATTCACAGCTGGCATCATTTACAATTTTAGCAAAAGGAGATTATCCAGCGGAACTAAATATTCCTGTTCCTTTTTCTTTAATCAGCACCGATGTGTCGTATGATAGATTGGTAGTAATGCCAGCCTATTGGTTTATGTATAATATGTATGCACTGGCAAGAAATAGCTGGAAATATATTGATAGAGATAAACGAACAAATAAGACACAACATATAGAGTATGATTATCTGGCACCCGATACGGTAAACGAAATGTTTGAAACTTTATCGTTATTGGAAGAACTTACTGGCGAAGCATATCTTGAAATGCATCAGCCAGGTAGAGTACCAAATAAAGTAGAATCGGTAAAGCAGGGTAAGCGATTATTTACAACGGATATAGAAGCTGTAGATTCTTTGGAAATAACAACAAATCGTTTTGAAAATGCAAAACGTAAGACAGTTTTTATGAAGGTTGCAAATTCTTATACCGTGTTTCGTAACATGATTAAATATTATGGAACACTGCAATTAATAGAACTTATTAAGCACCATAATGCTAAGTCTATTGCTGATGTAATAAATAACCTGCCAAGCAGATTAAATCGTGGAGGTTGGGTGAATATTGGCGGACAATTAATACCTTCTAAGGAAGTAGAATCTATGAAACTTTCTATTAAAAAAGGAAAGATAAAATCATGGGATGGTATACATGAATTTTATGAATTAGAGGGCAAAGAATATACCCGTAAAAAGATGATTCATGGGCTATCTAGTCTACAGGAAATTACTGGTATTAAACTAAATTCTATTACTGGCTATCAGTTAAAGGAACTATTACTGCAAAGTGTAGAAACTAAAAACTGGTTAGTAGAAAATATTCGCAAATCAAGAGAGAAAGATTATTCTAATCCATACAGGAATATGGTATATGAGAATGATGCTGAAAGAGATGCTGTACTAGGCAAACTGGATGATAATACATTTATTAATGAACAAAAAGAAGAACTGGAAGCATTTACAAAAGAAATTAATTCATTAATCAAAAAGCTGAAGTTGAAGTAGGAGTTGGTTAAATTGTTTAATTGCATTATTGATAAATTGTTGTAATGTATTTCATTATCAAATTATCGCATATTAATATTATCGCATTAGTAATTAAGCTATCCTGCTTTAGTTGCTACAATAATAGTACTGCACCAGTTTAAGGGAGTATTGGTAGTTCCTTTATATGCTGCTGAAATAAGATAAAATGTAGCTTTATTAAGACCTAACAAGGTCATGCTATGACAACTAGAATGTTCTTTACTCCATTTATTAATATCATCAACTGCATTTTCTTTTTCCGTAAATGCAAATACAGTTCCGTTGTTATTCAGTCCTTTTGTTTTTTTTACTTTCACTATCAACTCGCCTAGCTGAGATCCCCATCTTCCAGTAAGGTTTTGTGCAACAGGTAGTAGTCCTGTTTTGTGGGTATTACTATTCTTTGACATGGCAGCACCAGAGGTTTTTAAAATAGCTTCGTTACCTTTTTGTTGATGATTAATTTCTTTACAAACGGTTTTTAAAGCAAGCGCCAATACTTTCTTAGCAAGCCGTTTTAGCGTAACAGATGCTTTGTTTTCAGTTTCTGCCATCCCTGCTTTTTGTATAAAGTCGGTATTAGCCAATATTAGTTCTGTTAGCTCATTATCTGTAAAATTAAAATTAGTATTTTTCGTACACCCCTTTATTACTGCAGAAGATATTCCTGTTAAGTCTTCATCAGTTTCATCAGTATAATTTGTAATAACCAAAGCTTTTCTCATAGTAATGTTTATTTATAAATAAGTTGTTTGCATATAAATGTTTATATCAATATTTTCTGTTTCTCTTGATATTGACTTTTTATAATATCCGGTAGCTTTTTTCTTATTAGTAAACACTTTTTCAATGAAGTTGGAAACAGAATGTTTAAATGTGTTTACTATTAAGATTAATTCAATTCCTTTTAGAAAATAGTTGATTAAAGATGTATAAAAAGTGTTTACTAATGTGGCATCTTTATTTAAAGACGAACAATAAGTGATTACTAATAGGGGATAAGTAGTTACTTTTTCTTTGGATTGAAGTAAGTAAATTCTGGAAAGCATTGAAGAATGTAGCAATAGCAGTGCTTTCAGCGTGTTGGTATTAAAAAGAACAACGTTGTAGTCTGAAGAATTGGTAAGAACAATATAGAAATTCTTATTGTTCATTTGATAATACTTATTAGTTGCCGGGTATTCGGCAATGGTAAAGGTATAGTGTGTTTAATGGATTAGGGACAATTGATTATTAATAAATAATATATTACAGTTTAAATCTGTAATACTTTAATCATGTATTAACTTAAGAATTTATGATTATTTTAGAAAAGATGTCTTAATGATAATGAAAATGTACTTTTGTTTTAAAGTTCAATCTTATAATTATTTAAATAAATAAAAAATGGCTAAATTTCTTGATACTACTGGTGTATCATATCATCTTCAACAGCTTATTAATAAAGCAAATGAAAAATTGATATTAATAAGTCCTTATTTGAAAATCAATGAAAGAATAAAACAATCTTTAGAAGATAAAAACAGGTTAAAGATTGATATTAGAGTAGTATATGGCAAAAATGATTTACAGCCAGATGAAAACAATTGGTTAAAATCAATGAACAGTATCAGGAGTAGTTTCCTTAAGGATTTGCATGCTAAATGTTATTTAAATGAAAATGAAGCCATAATAACTTCAATGAATTTATATGAATTTTCTCAAGTAAATAACAACGAAATGGGAATTCTAATTGAAAGGGATAAGGAACCAGAATTGTATAAAGATGTATTTGAAGAAGTCCAAAGGTTAATTAGAAATAGTGATGAGATTATTGTAACAGTTGAAAAAGCTAAAGTAAAAGAAATTGTATCTGAAAAGCAAAATGAAATTAAAAGCTTTAGTGAAAAAGCTTTTGATAAAAGAGGGGGTAAACAAAAAGGATTTTGTATTAGAACAGGTGTGGAAATCGCTTTCAATGTTGAGAAGCCAATGAGTGATGAATCATTTAAAGGCTGGCAAAAATTTAAAAACGAGGACTATCCAGAAAAATTTTGTCATTTTTCAGGTGAAGATTCAAAAGGTGAAACTACTTTTTCAAAACCAATCTTAAAAAAGAATTGGAAGAAAGCAAAAGAAATATTTGATCTATAAAACTTTGTATAATACATATAACAATTCAATTTTCATTAATATTAATAGTCAAGTTGTAGTCATATTTGGATGTCATCCTATTTTACTATTTACAACTTAGCAAAATTCAATAAAATCTTTCTTTCTCCATTCGGTTCAAACTCAATAGAACTAATACCCAAAAACCTATATTTAGTTTAATTGCGCATAAACTCTTTATTTTAATATGCAAAATCATTTATGCCTGATATATGTTATATTTGTTTTTAAATAAAAGTATATGATTATTGAACGAACAAAAAATGAGGTGATATTTAGGCTGCCTGCCGATATAGATACCCTTGGGCTTCAGAGAATAATTGACTACTTAAAATATAAGGAAACCATTAAACAAAGCAAGGCTACAGAAGAGCAGGCTAATGAATTAGCTAATGAATCGAAAAGCAACTGGTGGAAGGAAAATAAGAATAGGTTTATAAAATGACCTTAGTAATTGATACGAATATTGTATTCAGCACTTTGCTAAACCCCAAATCTTTCATTGGTGAAATAATCATGAATGTTCAAGATGACTTCACTTTTGTTGCACCTTCCTTGCTAATGGAAGAAATAGAAAGATACACTTCTAAAATAGAATTATATTCTAAACTAAATGCTAAAGAAATTCAATCAGTAAAAACACTTGTATTAAATTCTATTGAGTTCATTTCAGAAGAATTAATTAGTGAAGATAATTGGCTGTCTGCTTATGAATTAACAAAGAATGTTGATGAATATGATACCCCTTTTATTGCATTGGCACTGGAGTTAAATGCCAGATTATGGACCGGTGACAAAAAGTTGATAAATGGTTTAAAATTAAAGAGTAATAATATTGCTATAAGTACTGATGAATTAAAAGCATTAATATTGAAGCTTTAGATTAATGTGAAAAACTTAGCTTTATATTAATTGCATTAGTGCTAAAATGTAATTCACTTTAATTCTATAATCTCTCTTTATTACTATTGTTGATTTTTTAATTACTATCTATTGTGATCTTCCTATTTCACTATTCTCAACTTAGCATAATTCAATAATATCTTTCTTTCTCCATTTAGTTCAAACTCAATAGTTGCCATCGGATTGTGGCTGCTGCCATCTATCTTTTTGATGGTGCCAAAACCAAATTTCTGATGTTCTATTTTATTTCCTACTTCCATGTCCGAAACATCGCTGGCTTCAAAGTTTCCTGATGGAACATGAGTCGTTAATTTTGGAATAGCAGAACTTTTGGCAATATAAGAAGGTCCTTTTTTCTCTGGTGGGGCGCCATATTTTTTAGCTGCCTGCTCGGCATCATTCATAGAGAAACTATTACTCGCATTTCTGCTGAAGCTGGAGCCAAAACCACTTCCGCCCATAGTGCGCGAACTACTGGATGCATGAGTTGTATCCAACAATTCTTTAGGCATCTCATCTAAAAACCTACTTGGTTCATTTTGTACCAGCTGACCAAAGCGATACCTCGAATTAGCAAAGCTTATCCATAACTTATCCTTAGCCCGGGTAACGGCTACATAAAATAAACGACGCTCTTCTTCCAGCTCTTCACGGGTGTTGATGGACATGGCACTTGGAAACAAAGTTTCTTCTACACCACCTACAAAAACACAACCAAATTCCAAACCTTTAGCAGCATGTATGGTCATTAGTTTAACCATATCATCATTGCCATCATCTTTATCGGCATCGGTTAGTAAAGTTATCTGTTGTAAATAACTTCCAAGGCTCTTATCGCCGAGTTCACCATCTTCATTTTCAGGCGATTCTGTCCATTCCTTTATAGAGTTTAGCAACTCCTGTACGTTTTCGTATCGTTGTAAACCTTCGGTAGTTTTATCGTTGAATAATTCCTTTACAATATTGGTATGTTTACCTACTTGTACCGCCACATCATAAGCATTCTTATCAGTAAGCATAGACTGGAAGTAACGTATCATAGTAGTGAAGTTGGTAAGTGCCTCTAAAGTGCCTGCTTTAAAGCCAAATTCGCCAGCGCGTCTTACTACTTCATACATGGTAATATTTTGCTCATTGGCGAATATTACACATTTCTCAATAGTAGTCTTTCCTATTCCTCTTACAGGAAAATTAATGATTCTTTTCAGCGCTTCTTCATCCTGTTGATTCACAATAATCCGCAGGTAAGCAATCATATCTTTTACCTCCTTGCGTTGATAGAAACTAAGGCCTCCATAAATTTTATAAGCAATGCCCATTCTTCTTAAACTTTCCTCAAAGGCACGGCTCTGTGCATTGGTTCTGTAAAGAATAGCAAAGTCCCTGTTATAGTAATGATTGCGTAGTTTTTGTTCCTTAATAGTATCAGCAACAAACTTTCCTTCGTCATTATCAGAACCTGTTCTTACCAGTTTTATCAGTTCCCCTACCTGGTTGTCGGTCCATAATATTTTAGGTAGTTGGTTCTTATTATTACCTATAACCTTATTAGCAACATTCAGAATATTTTGTGTGCTTCTATAGTTCTGTTCCAGCTTAATAACCTTCACATCATCATAGTCTTTCTGGAACTGTAGTATGTTCTCAATGGTAGCACCTCTAAAGCTATAAATACTCTGTGCATCATCGCCCACCACACAAATATTTTCGTGTGCTGCTGCCAGCAATTTAGTAATCTGATACTGAACAGGATTAGTATCCTGATACTCATCAATCATAATGTATTTAAACTTGTGCTGATACTTGTGTAATGCATCGTTATGTGTTTTTAAAAGCTCATGCATTTTCAATAAAAGGTCATCAAAATCCATTGCACCACTTTTAAAACAACGCGCAGCATAAGCTGAATATATCTTAGCTATTGCCGGACGATTTGCCCGTGCATCTTCCTGCTGTAAAAAGGTATCCATCATATATTCCATGGGACCAATCAAAGCATTTTTTGCCGATGAAATTCTGTTGTGTACCAGGTTGGGTTTGTAATGTTTTTCATCCAGTCCCATTTCTTGTACCACCGATTTTATTACACTTCTGCTTTCATCAGTATCATAAATAGTAAAGTTGTTTGGGTAACCAATTTTACTGGCTTCATACCGCAATATTTTGGCAAATACACTATGGAAAGTGCCTATGTATAAATTCCTCGCTTCAGAGTTTTGTAAAGTTCTTTCTATACGATCTTTCATCTCCTTTGCCGCCTTGTTGGTAAAGGTTAAGGCCAGGATATTGAAAGCATCTACCCCATTAGCCATCAGATGGGCTATTCTGGTAGTAAGCACCTTGGTTTTTCCGCTACCTGCACCAGCAACTATCATTAAAGGGCCTTTGGTATGGGTTACCGCGGCCATTTGTTGCTCATTCAATCCACTTAAATATTCACGCATAGCTGCAAATGTATGATTTGGATACTATTCCGCCATTAAGATTTCGGCTATATAATGTTCGTTTTCCCATATAAGTTATTACCCATATTCACTCCTAATCTTACATTTGCAGGAATTGGGATGATTATGAAGAAAAAACTGATAGGTTACAGCCTATTTTTTATAGCGCTTATATTAGGATTCTGGTACTTTTTATTTAAAGATACCGATGTGCTCACCCGCAGCACTTTGTTGCAAAGAGGAGTAGTAAAACATTTTGCCTTTACCAATCAGGATGGCTTACAGTTTACCAACCTTGATATAGCTGGTAAAGTTTGTGTGGCAAATTATTTCTTTACTACCTGTAGGGGTATTTGCCCAAGAATGAACAACAATATGCGCAAGGTATATGAGGCATTTAAAGATAATAGTGATGTAATGATTCTGTCTCATTCCTGCAACCCCGAAAGAGATTCTGTTCCGGTTATAAAACACTATGCCGACTCGATGAAAGTAAACACCCGCCAATGGGTTTTTCTTACCGGCAGAAAAGATAGTTTGTATACCACCGCAAGATTTAGCTATGGCATAGACGATCCTAAAAATGCTGTAAACAAAATTGAAGATGACTTTATACATACCCAATTTTTTGCATTAATAGATAGAGAAGGGAATGTAAGGGGTGGTGTTTATGATGGATTGAAAGATGATGAGGTAGAGAAATTAATCAGTGATATTAAATCTTTGCTGAAAGAGAAGCCTAATCATTTTGTAAATGGAGTATTCAATAATTAATTACCCTGACTATGTCGGATTCCTTCAATGATTTATTAAAAAGAAATCAACTAAGTGTAACGGATAGCAGGATTGCCATTCTGGAGCTATTTGTGTTGCGCAATACCGCTTTGGCACATGCTGATATAGAAAAGGCTACACACGAAAAATACGACCGGGTTACTATTTACAGAACCTTACAAACCTTTGTTGAAAAAGGGATTATTCATACCATTCCCACTACCGATAATTCTGTATTGTATGCTCTTTGTAAGGACAGCTGCAGCGATGGCCATCATCATGACAATCATGTTCACTTTATCTGTGATGAATGTGGTAGAACCTATTGTCTGGATAATGTAACAATACCGTCCATCGTTTTACCGGAAGGTTTTATTGCCGAACGAAAAGATGTGGTAGTGAGTGGCATTTGTAAATCCTGTAATAGAACACAATTATGATTTTAGTAACTGGCGCAACTGGATTATTAGGAACAGAACTTATTCAACAATTGTCTTCTCAGAACAAGGCTGTAAAAGCATTGTATAGAAATACTCCACCCACTTTTTCTCATCCTACTTTGGAATGGGTAGAAGGCGATATAATGGATATAGTTTTCCTGGAAGAATTAATGGAAAATATAGATACTGTATATCATTGTGCCGGGCTAGTTTCTTTCAGTCCTAAAGATATTGAGAGGCTGTATAAAATTAATGTAGAGGGAACCGCCAATGTGGTAAATGCCTGCTTGAATTGTGGAATAAAAAAACTAGTTCATGTAAGTTCAGTTGCATCAATAGGAAGAATGCCCAACAGTGCAGTAATAGATGAAAATACGGTTTGGAATAGTGGCGATAAAAATAGCGAATATGCTAAGTCCAAACACAATGGAGAAATGGAAGTATGGCGAGGAGTTGCGGAAGGACTAAATGCAGTAATTGTTAATCCATCTATAATTCTTGGTGCAGGAGACTGGAATGTTGGTTCTACTAAAATATTCAAAACGGTTTATAATGAATTTGCTTGGTATTCTTCCGGTGTAAATGGATTTGTAGATGTGCAGGATGTTGCTTCCGTTATGATTCTACTAATGGAAAGTGATATTGTAAATCAACGTTTTATTTTGAATGCTGATAATCTTGCATATAAAGATTTATTTACTTCAATAGCAAAATGCTGGAACAAGAAACCACCATATAAAGAAGTAACCCCATTTATAGCAGCTATAGTATGGAGATTGGAAAGATTGAAATCCTTTTTTGGTGATAAATCTCCTTTGGTTACCAAAGAAACGGTAACTACGGCTTTGGAAAAATATTACTATAAAAACGACAAACTACTCAATGCATTACCGGAATTTAAATACCAGCATACAGAAGGTTCTATAAGCAGAATCTGTAAAGAATTGACCTCCAAAAACAATTTAAAGTAAAATGCATATTGTATATACTATTCAGGAATTGCCAGAAATAGCTAAGCAATTATTAACTATTGGAAAAGATAAAAAGGTATGGGCTTTCGATGCACCAATGGGTGCTGGAAAAACAACTTTAATCGGACAGCTTTGTAAAGAATTAGAAATTATAGATGCAATAAGTAGCCCTACGTTTTCTATTATTAATGAATATAAATCTTTGAAGGGTTTATCGGTTTGTCATATGGATTGGTATCGGTTAAAAGACGAAGAGGAAGCATTAAGAGCAGGAGTGGAAGATGCCTTATATGAACATAATTTGAGTTTTGTTGAATGGCCAGAAAAAGCGGCTCAATTATTACCCGATAACACTTTTTTCATCAAAATATTTATTGTCAACCCTACTACAAGGCAGATAACTATAAAAGAACAATAGATACAAAAGTTATTACGCAACATCAAAAATTTATATATTTACTTCAATTACAAATACTTGCTATGGCTGTAAAACCTTACATATCTACTTCTTTTAACTACGAAACATTAGAAGAAAAACTGGATGTAAAACCAGTAGGTTCTAGGTTATGTATTGGCATACCTAAAGAGTTTGCCTTTCAGGAAAACAGGGTGTCGCTTACGCCCGATGCAGTAGGTGTTTTGGTTAGTAATGGCCACGAGGTAATGGTAGAGCATGATGCAGGAGATGGAAGCCATTTTCCTGACAGGGATTACTCTGAAGCTGGTGCCAGAATAGTATATGATAAATCAGAGGTTTTTAAGTGTCCTATCATTGTAAAATCTGCTCCTGTAGTATTGGAAGATATTCCCGATCTTCAAATGAATCAACTGATTATTTCTCCTATCCATCATTCAGCATTAAGGAAAGAAGTGATTGAGAAGATGATGGAAAAGAAAATTACAGCAATCAGTTTCGAGAACCTTAAAGACGATAATGGTTCTTATCCTATAGTTAGAAGTATGAGCGAAATAGCCGGTAGTGCAGTAATGCTGATTGCCGGGCAATACCTTAGTAGTTTCAATCATGGTAAAGGCGTTTTGCTGGGTGGTATCAGTGGTATTCCGCCTACCAAAGTAGTGGTAATAGGAGCGGGTATTGTAGGGGAATGTGCTACCAGAAATGCTTTGGCTTTGGGCTCCAGCGTTAAGGTATTTGATAACAATGTTTTCCGATTAAAACAGTTGGAAAATAATCTTGGCCATAGAATTTGGACTAGTGTGCTGGAACCCAAGATTCTGGCAAAACAATTAAAAACCTGCGAAGTAGCTGTAGGTGCATTAAGCAATGAATATGGAAGAGCACCCGTAGTAGTTACCGAAAGAATGGTAGCCGATATGCGTCCAGGTAGTATCATAATCGATGTGGCTATAGATAGAGGAGGATGTTTTGAAACCAGCGAGCTAACAAGCCATGAAAAACCAACATTTGTGCAACATAATGTAATACATTATTGTGTTCCTAATATTCCCAGTGGGTTTGCTCGTACTGCTAGTCAGGCTATTAGTAATGTATTGATGCCATTATTACTTAAAGTTGGGGAAGAAGGGGGGATAGAAGAACTAATCTGGCATAACTTTTACTTAAGAGAAGGAATCTATCTATTCCATGGTTCATTAACTGACTTTTATATTAGCCAGAAATTCGAATTAAAATTTACCGATCTAAACTTACTGATTGCGAGTAAGCGTTAATGCTTTAGTTGTGAACCGCCTTTAATTTCTCTATATTAAGTAAGGTTATCTTGCTAAGGTGAATTTCAATTAGTCTTTCTTCCTTAAAATCACTTAGCATTCTGATGGTACTTTCTGTAGCGGTACCTGCAAGATTTGCAAGATCTTCTCGAGAGATACTAATAGCAAATTCCTTTTGGTGATCTTTATTATAGGTGTTATTAAGACTTAATAATGCATCTGCCACTTTCTTTCTTACAGAATTGTATGCAAGTTTCAGCAGCTGGTTTTCTTTTTCAATCAGATTATCAGAAAGCAACTTTATAAACTTTCTGGATACTTCATGATTCTTGTAAACCAAGGCATGGAAATCTTCCTTTGGAATTAAACAAACCTGACAATCTTCCAGTGCAGTAGCGGAGTCTATGTTTTTCCCTTCTTCTAAAAGGGAAAGGTATCCAAAGAAGTCGCCTTCACTATGCAGGCCTGTAATAAGCTCTTTAGATTGTTCGTTTAGTTTATATGTTTTTACTTTTCCCTTTACAATAAAATAGACTCCCTTAGGATATCCGCCTTCATCGTAAATAGATTCTTTTTTTCTGTAAGTTCTTGGTTCCTTAGTATCAGAAATTTCTTTTAAAGCATCAAAGCTCTGGGCTTCTACAATAAAGTTACTCAGTCCTTCAATACTTTTAGTAAACTCTTTTCTTAGTAAATCTGCCTTTCTAAGTCTGCTTTCTACAGCATTAAGCAATTCTATATCATCAAAAGGTTTTGTAAGATAATCATCAGCACCCATTTCCATCCCTTTCCTTAAATCAGCCTTTTCAGCCTTTGCTGATAAAAATATAAACGGAATGCTGGAGGTAGGGTCGTTTTTAGATAAAAGATGCAATACACCATAACCATCCAGTACAGGCATCATAATATCACAAATAATTATATCGGGGAGTTCTTTATTGGCAAGTTCTACGCCTTCTTTTCCGTTTTTTGCAGTTAAAACTGTGTAGTTTGCAAGTTGAAGAATTTCGCAAGTGTTTTCTCTCATTGCTTCATTATCTTCAATCAATAAAATTTTTTTATTCATTCTTGTTGTGTTTGTTTGGTAGCTTGATGAAAAAGGTTGTACCTTTTCCATATTGGCTTTCAAAGGTAATGTTACCATTCAAAAGTTCCACAAATTTAGCAACAATATTCAATCCAAGGCCAGTTCCTTGAACATTTGTTGCATTTTGTGCTCTAAAAAACCGTTCAAACATATGTTCTTTGTCTTCGTCAGGTATGCCAATACCATGATCGGTTACTTGTAACGTAATATCGTAAGGATATGCTTGAGTGAAAATTTCTATACTGGTAAATTCAGGGGAAAATTTAATAGCATTTGATACAAGATTGAAAATTATTTGTTTCAAAGTCTTTATATCCATGTATACATTCTTTATACCATTGTGCGAATAAGTAAGTTGTTGTCCTTTTTTGGCTATGGCTTGCAATTCCTGTAGTATGCCACCAATAAATATCTCTATATCGAAGAAGGTGTAGGACATTTCTACTTTTCCTTCTTCCAGTTTACTGATGGAGAGTGTATCGTTTAATATTTCTGTAAGATGAGCTACCGATGTTTTTATTCTACTTATGTGTTTATGCTGATTTTCCTTATCATTTATTTCACCATATTTATTTACCAGCGAGAGGGAAGAAAGTATAGTAGCAAGAGGGGTTCTAAATTCATGAGAAGCCATAGAAACAAATCTTGATTTCAATTCATTCAGTTCTTTTTCTTTCTCCAGAGCAGCACTCAATTCTTCTCTTGAATTCTCTAAATCGTGAAGTGCTTCTTCCAGAATCATGGTTCTGTTTCTAACCCTTTTTTCTAGTTCATTGGTTAGCTTTTCCAGTTCATTTTTTTGCTGCACTACGGCATCTTCTATTTGTTTTCTGGTTGTAATATCAATTATGAATGCTATTGTGAAAGTTCCATCCTCATCTTTAAATGGACTTAGACTAATTTCAACAGGGAATTCAGAATTGTCTTTCTTTTTAGCGTATAAGTCCATTCCTATTCCCATAGTTCGGGGTTTAGGATTTTCTGCGTATTGATCTCTATGATGAGAATGGTTGCCTGCAAACCTACTAGGAATAAGAACTTCAATTTTATGATTGATTAATTCTTCTTTTAAATAGCCAAATAGTCTTTCTGCAGCAGGATTGGCCATGATAATTTTACCAGAATCATTAATAACCAGTATTCCTTCAGTAGCAAATTCGAATAATGCACTAAATTTTGAATTGGTAGGCATATTTGTAAAGATGTTTTCAGACTATTACTAATCAATTGCTGGAAATATAATAATAACTTCAGATTATTTGATAAAAAAATACCAACCAATTCGGTAAGAATAATGTATTTGTTCTATTTACCTGCTTCATAAGTTACTTAACTAAACAAAAATAAAGGGAAACATTAAAAAAGTCAAACTTAAATAGTAATCAAAGGTTAAAAATAGCTATAAACAGTATTCAAGTCTGCGTATAAAATTTACTGTTAATAATAAACTTCTTAAAAACTTTACATTTGTCGCCGTGAGAAAGAACAAACAGCCTGTTATTTATAGAGACATATTAGTGGAAGACTACGCAGCCGAAGGCAAAAGTCTTGCCCGCATAGATGGTAAAGTAGTTTTTATCGAAAAATCTGTGCCAGGAGATATAGTTGATATTCAGTTGTATAAAAATAAAAAAGATTGGGGAGAGGCCTGGGTATTAAATTACAAAGAATATTCTAAAGAAAGAGAAACACCATTTTGCGAACACTTTGGAACTTGTGGTGGATGTCAGTGGCAAATACTGCCTTATCAAAAACAATTAGCATTTAAACATCAACAGGTAATAGATAATCTTACCCGAATTGCTAAAGTTCCATTGCCAGAAAGTCAACCTATAATTGGTGCAAATCAAATAAGCCATTATCGTAACAAAGTAGAATACACTTTTGCTACTAAAAAATATTATACTCAAAAAGAATTTGATGCTATAAGAGCGGAAGGTAAAGATCTGAAAGAAATTATGTTTGGTAGCTTTGGTGGCTTTCATGCGAAAGGAAGTTTTGATAAAGTAGTAGAAATAAATGAATGCCATCTTCAGGCAGAACCTACTAACGAAATAAGAAATCATGTAGTAGCATATTGTAGAAGTAAAGAGATTCCTTTCTACGACATCAAAACAAAAGAAGGCTGGCTACGTGGTATGATGGTTAGAATTGCTACTACTGGCCAGATAATGATTAATTTAATGGTAGGCTTTGATGACGAAAATATGTTGAAAGGATTACTGGAAAGTATTAGTATTACTTTTCCTCAAATCACTACTATTTTGTACACTATCAATACTAAATGGAATGATAGTATTTATGATCTTACACCAATTGTTTATAAAGGCAATGGTTACATAACGGAGCAATTGGAGAACTATCAATTTAAAGTAAGTCCTAAATCGTTTTTTCAGACTAATACTAAACAAGGTGAGAAGCTTTACACCGTAACCAGAGAGTTCGCTGAACTTACAGGAAATGAAGTAGTGTACGATTTGTATTGTGGCACAGGTAGTATAGGAATTTTTGTAAGTAGCAAAGCTAAAAAGATAATAGGAGTAGAGGTTATAGAAGATGCAATTGCTGATGCTAAAGAAAACGCAGCATTGAATAGTCTGAATAACTGTTCATTTTATGTAGGAGACGCAGAGAAAGTTTGCAACGATGATTTCTTTGCAAAACATGGTAAGCCAGATGTGATTATTACCGACCCTCCAAGAGCAGGAATGAGCGAAAAATTAGTTAAGAAATTATTAGTTATCGAGGCTCCTGTAATTGTTTATGTAAGTTGCAACCCTGCTACACAAGCAAGGGATTTAGGATGGTTGGATGAGAAATATGTGGTTACCAAAATACAGCCAGTAGATATGTTTCCGCAAACACACCATATAGAAAACGTAGTGCAATTGAAATTGAAAAATTAGTAAGAACATGAGAGATTTTAGACCAAGTAGGTTTCAGATTTTACCAGTAATTATAAAGAACCTGCTCATTATAAATGTTATATTCTTTTTAGCGCAAAATACTGTAGGTAAAAGGTTCTTTGATATGGAGGATCTATTTGCGCTTCATACATTTCAGAGTAGTCTATTCAGACCATGGCAATTGGTTACCCACTTGTTTATGCATGGGGATATAGGCCATATATTCAGTAATATGCTGGCGCTTTGGATGTTTGGTTCGGTATTAGAAAACTACTGGGGGCCAAAACGTTTTATTACATTTTACTTTGTTTGTGGTATAGGTGCTGCATTAGCCCATATGACAGTATTGTTTATCGAGAATCAACAAATGATTAATGCATTTAATCATTTGCAAATTAATAGTAATGAAGCAGTTGAAGCATTTGTAAGAAAGTACCCACCTATGGCTACTGTAAATACTTTGCAGGGATTAATTGATTCCAGATTGAATGAGGCTACTATTGGTGCTTCAGGTGCAGTGTTTGGTTGTCTTGCTGCTTTCGGCTATTTGTTCCCCAATACGCTTATTTATTTTTACTTCTTTATTCCAGTAAAAGCGAAATGGTTTGTAATGATTTATGCAGGCTTCGAACTTTCAATGGCTATACACAATTCTGCAGGAGATAATGTAGCGCATGTGGCCCACCTGGGTGGTGCATTAGCAGGTATTGTAATGGTTTATTTATGGAATAAAAAAAATAGAAACACTTTCTATTAAAGTAATTGCATTTACAGATTTGGTAAAAACCATCAGTACATCCTTTCTAAGAATAGCAGCTTTATATATTTGCCGCTGAACAAGGGTATCTTTTATGTATATTGAATTATTCATAGATACTGCTCTTCTTTATTTTATCCCGGTTTAATAAACGTATTATTTCACAATAATATTTATAGCAATGCGACATTCTTTACTGATTATATACATTCTTTTACTGCCTGCGTTAGCTTTTTCTCAGGATAAAAAAGAGACTACTAATAACTGGTCTACTCATTTTCAAACTACTATAGTTTATCAGCATCAGAATTCCTTTTCTGCAAAATATTCCGGACAGAATAGTCTGGATACAAATGCCAATGAAGCTTATTCTCAAACATCCACTTTATTTATAGGGAGAAGATTATGGAAGAGGGCAGCTTTTTATTTTAATCCAGAAATTACAGGTGGTTCTGGCATTAGTCATGTGCTTGGATTGGCGGGTGCACCAAATGGAGAAATATATAGAGTGGGCAATCCTTCGCCTACTCCTTTTATTGCCCGTGGTTATATGCAACAGATGTTTACTATTGGGAATACTAAAAAAGAATTTCAGGCAGATGCACAGAATCAGTTGCAAGATAGTATACCTTCTTCCCGCATAGTAATTTCCATAGGGAAGTTTGGCGTGTCCGATTTCTTTGACGATAATACGTATAATCACGATGCCAGATCACAGTTTTTAAACTGGAGTATTATGGCGCATGGAGCATGGGATTTTCCCGCCGATCTTCGTGGATACACTAGTGGGTTTGTTGTAGAATTAATTAAACCTACATGGGCTATTCGTTTTGCTTCTGTAAGAGTTCCTTTATTAGCCAATGGGTTATCTATGGATTGGACTGTCCGTAAAGCGAATTCTGAAACAATGGAGTTCGAAAAAAAATGGATTACTCATAAACATCCTGGAGCATTCAGAGCAACTACTTTTATTACCTTTTCAAGGGCACCGGAATATTTGCAAGCAATTAACGATTTAAAGAATGGAGATAGTACTCGCTTGCTTGTATTAAGCGGAAAAAAAGAATGGGATAAATACGAAGGAAGAAAGTATGGCTTTGCTTTGAATGCAGAACAGGAAATAGCCAACGGAATAGGTTTGTTTACCCGTTTTAGCTGGAGCGATGGACATTCAGGAGACTGGGCATTTACAGAGATAGACAGAAACGTTCAGCTGGGTATAAGTATTAGTGGTAAGTTGTGGAATCGTAAAGATGATGTACTAGGTTTCTGTACTGCTATTAATGGATTATCACCCGAACATAAAGCGTATCTCGAAGCTGGTGGTATGGGCTTTATTATAGGGGATGGTAAACTGAATTATGGTACAGAGAATATAGTGGAACTCTATTATAGCGCAAAAATTTTATCTTATTTAACACTCTCCGCCGATTTTCAATATATAACTAATCCTGCTTATAATAAGGATCGTTCCGGCCCAATATATTTACCTGGAATAAGAGCGCATGTGGAGCTATAGATAATCTTTGATTTAAACATACTCTTTATGCTCCGTTAGTTGTGTATTTATAACGACTTACTAATATTATACTTTTAATGTAGACTACTCTTGTAGGATACTATACAAAATGCATTATAGGAATAAAAATAATTTACTGCCTTAAGCATTCTGCATTCATTACTAATTCCTATTTGTTAACAAACGTATCATCCTATTGTATGGTAGCGTTCATGCCTCTAATCCCCATATCTACTACTGGTTCACCTTTGGATGGTTCCCATTTGCCATCATTATTCAAATCTTTCCATTCAAAACTTTTATTGGTGGATAAGGATACTTTAATGACTATATCCTTGGTTTCTTTACCTGTAATAACTAAATTATTGCCATTGAAACTGGAAGTTACCACACAAGACCCAGCAGGTATAGGAGAGGTCGCAAATATTGGATTTACTACCGTAGTAGCACCTGCAGCCGATTGTCCGGTTTTAGTAGTTAGATAATGATTGCCCAAAATATTTACTGAGCTTTCAAAGCCCCAATAGCCTTGCTTTTCACTCGAATTTACAGTAACAGTTTGTGTTTTAATAAGGTAAGAACTGAGGTAAGTATTAAATCCTACAAAAGATGCAACAGTGCCAGTATCATCCTGGCTTATTGTAGTTCCAGCAATTGTGGTATCATAATGAAAAATTACATTATAGTTTTGATAAGCCAATGATACTCTAAGATACTGATATTGCCCGGCTGCAACCTGGCTAATAGGGATACTAAAAAACTCCTGATTATTGCCCGATAAAGTACACTTAGCAAAATCAATAGCGGTATCTCCTCCAGCTGTTGTTTCTGCCGCTCTATATAAAATAGTTCCTTTTCCCAAAGCAGTATATGCATTAGGAGCAAGTTCTATATAGTGAGAACTGATAGTATTAAAGAGTGGACATTGTGCTGCATTACCAACAGGAACAGAAGAAGGTTGCCCTTTACTATCCAGTCTTGTTTGTGTAGAGTCGAATGTAAACACAAAAACCAAATTTGGAGAAGGTGAATTTGTTGTGCCACTTTTAGTACACCCATTAAGGATGCTTATAAAAATTATTACGCCTGCGTATATTACTTTGTTCATTTTGCAATTTATAAACCAAATATAGGAAACCATTTTTAGAAATAAACCAAACTGGTATAGTATATGGTAGTTAAATAGAAGTATTATAGCTGAAAATTAAAGTTTCAATTGTTAGATTTTTTCTCTTTTTTATTTACTGGGGATATTTTAGATATTTCCAGATCCAAGTTCAAACTTGGATGTATGATGAAATAAATTAATGTTAAGTAATATATCAATTTATCAACGGTAAAGAACTAAGCTCATTAGCAGTAGAAGCCTTTATTTAACAATAAGATAACTTTTTACAAGCTAATACTGCTTCTGTTCTGGACTAAAGAGAAGTAGTCCTAGTTGGAACTGTTTTAGTCTAGGGCTAAAGATGAGCAATCCTGGGTTAAAATGAACTCAGTTAAGCTAAAAATACTTCACTATAAAGTTTAGATAATATATTCCCTAGTAGGAATGAAGCATTTTTTAGAATGCTTTTTTACTATTTTATAAAATACTACTGTTTAGAAGAAAACAGCAGTACTAATTGAGAAAGTGATACTGTTTTGGAGAAAACAGCAGTACTATTTAGAAAAGTATACAGTTTTGAAGAAAACAGCAGAACTATTTGGGAAAGTGATACTGTTTAGAAGAAAACAGCAGAACTATTTGGGAAAGTGATACTGTTTAGAAGAAAACAGCAGAACTATTTAAAAAAGGGTTACTGTTATAAATAAAACAGTTGAAATTAATAATATTATGAATTCAAATTTTTAGCTTTTGTATAGATTTCAAAAGTGAATTTTGGACTTAAAATAGTGATATATAATTTTTAAGTAAATAATTTAATTTTTCGTATTATAATAAAATCTCAATTAACAAACATTTCAATAGCATAAAACTACAGCTGTCTCTGTTGCTATTACCTTTAGTACTCTTAAATCTGCATTATGAAAAGAATTATCTTTCTGTTTGTTCCTATCCTTTTAACTTCCATCAGTTTTTCTCAGACCAAAAAACCAGTACTAAAAGATACCGTAAAAGGGGCAATTATTAAAGTACATCTTACCAATAGGGCACAGCAACCTTTGAAACACGAAGAGGTAATTCTTGCAGCTAAAGATGCAAAGAAAAACTATAGTTTAATAACTAATAATGATGGTGATGCATCGTTAAAAGTAGAGCCGGGACATAACTATATTATTAAACTGAAAACTATTGAAGATACTACGGTGTATGGCAATATAGAAGTGCCAGCACTAGAAGCAAACGAATCGTATCCCGAACCTTTTAGTTTGAATATGACCTATGAACCAGCAAAACATTATGTATTTCATCATCTGGAATTTGATATAAACAGTGCCATGATTAAAAGAGAATCGTATGCAGAACTGGATCAGCTGGTAGAATATATGCAACATAAACCTGAGATTATAGTTGAGATAAACGGGCATACAGATAATGTTGGAAAAGAAGAGGCTAATAAAATACTATCCCAACAACGAGCTGATGCGGTTAGAAACTTTCTAGCTAGAAAAGGGATAGATAAAAGTAGGATGAAATCAAAGGGGTTTGGAGCATCGCAACCTATTGCAGATAATGCTACTGATGAAGGCAAACAAAAAAACAGGAGAACTGAACTGAAAATATTATAGAGACAGTATAATTACTATTATATTAACATGTATAAAATACACAAAGGTTGCAGTATTCAAGCTAAAAAATTGGGGTTATATTACAATAGTATTAAATTGGGATTCAGGAGATTAAATAATAATGAAATATAACTATTAAACCAAAAATGTTGTTTCTTTTGCAGCCGAATTGAATCGCATGAAGCATAACCTTACTAACATTTTTAAATTATTCCTCATTCTTTGCTGTGTATATTGTAAAACTGCTGTGCAGGCACAAGTAAAAGGACGTGTTTTAAACGCGGCTAACAATGAACCTTTGATGGGTGTGTCCATACATGTAAAAAATGCCAAGAAAGGTACTACAACCGATACTACTGGTCAGTTTATTTTAAATAAATCGACTCCTGCCAAACTTGTTTACACTTTTACTTATTCGGGATTTGAATCGAAAGATACCTTTATCAATACGGATAAAAATAGTACTGCCGAAATCCTAACTATTTATCTTACGGAAAAGAAAGAAGAAATGGAAGAGGTAATATTAGTATCATCGTCCAGAACAAACTCCAGAATTGAAGACTTGCCTACCAAGGTTGAAGTGTTGGGAGCAGAGGAAGTGCATGAAGAAAATCAGATAAAACCAGGGAATATATCCAGTATCCTAGGTGATATTGCAGGCGTGCAAATACAACAGACCAGTTCGGCTACCGCTAATGCAGATATGAGAATTCAGGGATTATCGGGTAAGTATACTCAATTGCTTCGCGATGGTATGCCATTGTATGGTGGATATGGGGGCAGTTTTAGTATACTGCAGATACCACCTTTGGACTTGCAACAAATAGAACTGGTAAAAGGTTCCAACTCTACACTATATGGTGGAGGAGCAATTGCAGGCATGGTGAATCTGATATCCAAGAAGCCAAAGCTGAATCAGGAAGATCATAGTTTTACCTTGAACAGAAGCAACCTGGAAGAAACGAACTTTAATACTTTTCATAGTGGTAGAAATAAGAAATTTGGCTATACTGTATTTGCCGGAGCTACCAACCAGAATGTTATAGATGTAGATAAGGATGGCTTTAGTGATGTGCCAAAAATTAATAACGTTTTTATACATCCAAGATTTTTTATTTATGGAAAGCACAAAAGCGAAATTGCAATAGGATATACCCTTACTTACGAAGATAGAAAAGGGGGCGATATGCAGGTAATGGATAATAAGGCTGATGCATTGCATAGTTTTTTTATCAGCAATAAAAGTATAAGACATACGGCTGATATTATCTGGGATAAAAA